>Ga0156211_112_pt3 | contig 24905 bp, 26 predicted proteins | sample RifCSPlowO2_12_FD_116151 | JGI IMG/M metagenome (GOLD analysis project Ga0156211, IMG submission 116151) | Candidatus Moranbacteria bacterium RIFCSPLOWO2_12_FULL_48_12 | reverse complement strand
GCTCGTCGAATTGACTGTGGCAGAAGTGGGGGAGAATTTCGTCGTTGCCGTTGCCAAAAACGAGGGCGCCATCAAGAATCGCAAAGGCGTGATCCTGCCCGACTCGCACCTGACTCTGGATATCCTTTCCGAAAAAGACAAGAAAGATTTGCGCTTCATTGTGGATGAAGGGGTGGATTTCATCGGAGTTTCCTTTGTCGGTTCAGCGGAAGACATCGCAACCGTGCGCGAAGCGATGAAAGCCATGCTCCCGGCAGGGGTAGCCATGCCGAAAATCGTTTCCAAAATAGAGCGGAAGGTCGCCATCAAGAATCTCGTAGCCATCGTGAAAGCCAGCGATGCAGTGATGGTGGCGCGCGGCGACCTCGGGATCGAGATGCCGGAAAGCGAAGTGGCGGTGTTGCAGAAGCACATCATTGCGGAGAGTCTGCGCTCGGCCAAGCCGGTTATCGTGGCGACGCAGATGCTCCGGAGCATGACGGAGAACCCGCGTCCCACCCGCGCCGAAGTTTCAGACGTATCCAATGCCGTCATCGATCATGCGGACGCGGTGATGCTCTCGGAAGAATCAGCCATGGGCAAGTATCCGGTGGAAACGGTCGCGATGATGGCGGAGATCATCGAGAAGACGGAAGAATCGCCGTTTGATGATTTGTATCAGTCCCTCGATCTCAACTTCCGGAGCGACTACGCGGTAATGATCCGGAGCGTCTATGAATTGGCGCAGAGCTTCCATACCAAAGCGATACTTCTGCTCTCGATGAGCGGATTTACGGCGCGCCTCCTCGCGCATTTCCGGCCGGAAAGCAAGATTTTTGTGGCGACCAACAGCCGCCAGACATGGAATGATCTTTCGCTGGTCTGGGGCATCGATCCCTATCTCTTCGAGGGGGACACGAAACTCGATACTCTCGGTAAGCGGCTCATGGATGAAGCCAAGAAAGATGGCAAGCTCGCGGTCGGCGATCAGGTCGTGGTCTTTCACGGGCGGACGCCGGATCAAGAGACCCTGAAGCTTGTCGGAATCCGGGAAGTGAGATAGAATCACGAATTGTGAATCATGAATCAGGAATGGCTGAATCCCGCTTAAAGCGGAGACGTCGCATAGTGGCCGAGTGCGCTCGCTTGGAAAGCGAGTAAGGCGCAAGCCTTCGAGAGTTCGAATCTCTCCGTCTCCGCTTTGTGCGGGAGAAAGTGAAGAACTATTATTCAGATCGTATTAAAATAACTAAAACAAAATATGAAAGGGATTTTTCATAAAATCGCGCATCGGACTTCCATTATTGTCGGTTCGCCTGTAGCGTTTATTCTCGCCCTGCTTGTCGTTTTGGCATGGGCAGTGGCCGGGCCGTATTTCGGCTACTCCGATACGTGGCAATTGGTGATCAACACCGGGACGACCGTGTTGACCTTCCTCATAATCTTTCTGGTGCAGAATACGCAGAACCGCGATGCCCAAGCCATGAATCTGAAATTGGACGAATTGATCCGAGCCATGAAGGGTGCGCGCAATCAGTTATTGGATCTGGAAGATCTCTCTGATGAAAAAATGGAAGAACTTCAAATTCAGTTTCAAAAACTTCGCGAAAAGTCGGAGCTTATGCGTAAAAAGAAAGAAGAAAAAACATCCGTCGCGCCATAGGGCGCTTGGTTTTTCCCGGTTGAATCGAAAAAAAGGCGGGCAAATGCCTGCCCTTTTTCATCCCCAATTGCGACCAACCTATCTCGAGTGCTATACTGTTCCCATACCACTTTTATCTTTTAAATGACAAACATATGAGAATCGTCAATCATGTTATCAAGCTGACCACTAGTACGACGCTCGACTTCATCGATATCACCGCCAGAGTCCAGAAGAAGATAAAAGCCTCCGGGATAAAGAACGGCATCATCAATATCCAGAGCCTACATACCACCATGGCCGTCATCGTGAACGAAGCCGAGCCGCTCCTCATCATGGATATGAAAGCTCTTTTGGAAAAGCTGGCACCGCGCACGTACAAGTACATGCATGACAATTTCAAGATCCGTACGGTCAATATGACGCCCCATGAGAAAGCCAACGGCCATGCCCACAACAAAGCTCTCCATCTGCCGACTTCCACGATGTTGAATGTGAAAAAAAACGATCTCCAGCTGGGAACCTGGCAGAGAGTTTTCGCCATAGAATTGGACTGCTCGCGGCCGAGACAGATCGCTCTTCAGATCATCGGGGAGTAAATCAGCAGATGAGACATTCTTTAAAGCTTTAGCAAAAGGGTTTCAATGACCTCCTTCGCCCATGCTTGCCATCGATTAACATGACGGAACACTAACCGTACCTTCATGCCTTCAAAAAAAACACAAACACCTCTCCATAGAAAAAGGGAATACGTTTTTCTTGTGGTCTTTCCGCTTGTAGCAGTGCTTTTGTCTCTGCTCTTGCCTATCAATCTTTTTTTTGGGCTCATACTTTTTCATGGTCTCCCTGCTCTCTGGCTCTCTTACCAGTGCCCGAAGAAAGTCCCAAAGGTTTTTTTCTTTACGATACTCTTCACGCTTCCATTTGCCCTGATCGTTGAGGGTATCGCTGAAATGAATAATGCGTGGTGGCTGGCGACTGCCTTCGATTGGAGGGCGCTTCATATCGTTCCGGTAGAGGCGATACTCTGGAGCATTCTCGCTTTCTATCACATCACGATCTTTTATGAGTACTTTGTCGATGGAAAGCGGATCGGTCAGACGAACAAGAGAATAAAGGTTTTCAGTACGCTTCTTTTTGCTTGTCTGGCATTGTTCCTGATAGTTTTTTTCCTGAACCCGCTATCCTTGCAGATTCCCTATGCTTATCTATGGTTAGGCATCGTTGTTGGGTTCCTGCCGGCTCTCTGCTTTCTTATTTTCCACAAAAAACTGCTCCGTAAATTTGCATTGGCCGCAGCGTACTTCTTCTACGTCAACTTCACTTTGGAAATGACCGCGCTTTCTCAAGGCTGGTGGGGCTTCGGAGGCACGCACTTTATTGGTTGGGTAAATATTTCAGGACTTGGCTTCCCTCTCGAAGAATTTATTTTCTATTTCATCGTGGCCACTTTCGCAATTTTGGCATATTATGAATACTTCGTTGATGATACTCGATGAGACTATACCGCTTAATGATAATTTTTTATGACACCGGAAATCGCTCTAAAACTGATCTTCTTCTGCCTCATCGCTTTGGCGGTCGCATTCGAGGTGGCGGGCGATGTCTTTTTCAAAAAGTGGGCGGTAGAGAGCAAAAACGCCTTGCTGTATGTCGGGCTTTTTGTCTATTTTACCGGATCTGTTTTCTGGGCGATCTCTTTGAAATACGAACACTTATCTAAGGCCATTTCTGTTTTCACCGTCTTGAACCTGATTATCGTCGTCCTGGTGGGCGTGCTTTATTTCAAAGAAGATCTGTCTTTTATAAACAGAATAGGCATCGGGCTGGGGGTTCTGAGCATCATTCTGATAGAGATTTGATGAAACAAAGCTTATTGACACACACCAGACTTCAGACTGACAAATTATGCAATTGCATAACTTGTCAGTCTCTCCGGGTGGGTGTTAAATTTCTTATAAGATCTTCCGAAACATATGAAAAGAATTTTTATCGTGCATGGGTGGGGCGGGTATCCCGGAGAAGGGTGGTTTCCGTGGCTGAAGAAAGAATTGGAAACGAGAGGCTTTGTGGTGTCTATACCGCAGTTGCCGGATGCGGAGAATCCGAGAATAGAGGGGTGGGTGGCCAAGCTTGCTGAAACCGTCAATGTCCCCGATGAAAACACCTATTTTGTCGGTCATAGTATCGGGTGTCCGACGATTGCGCATTATCTGCAATCTCTTCCTGCGGGGGTCATGGTAGGCGGAGCAGTTTTTGTGGCTGGGTTTTTCAAACAACTGACCAATCTCGAAGAAGATATTGAAACGCAAGAGACAGCCAAGCTTTGGTTGGAAGCGCCGCTTGATCTGGGAAAAGTGAAATCGCACTTGTTGAAGAGTGTCGCGATTTTTTCCGATAATGATCCTTATGTCCCGCTCGATAACCAGGATGACTTTCGCGCGCTCGGTGCGGAAATCATTGTTGAGCACCAACAAGATCACTTCAGCGGAAGCAGCGGAACGACCGAATTGCCGGTTGTGTTGGAGTCCGTTTTGAAAATGGCAGATTGATAGCGCTGATTGGTATAGAAAAATATGAACGGAATGCATTCTTGGAAATTTTATACTACCTCTGAAACGGCATGGGAAGGGATGCTCCGGTCGTGCCGCGAAGCGAAAGAAACCATCGATCTGGAGCAATATATTTTCAGCGGAAGCGATGCTGTCGGCCGGGCGTTTGTGGATCTGCTTTTGGTCAAAGCCAAGGAAGGGGTTGCTGTTCGCTTGCTCCTTGATGCGGCAGGGAGTTTCGGTCTCTATCGCGGAGCGCTCTGCCGGGAACTCAAAGCGGGAGGGATCAGAGTTGCGTTTCATCAGGGCATCATAGCGCCAGCCGTAAAGAAGTTGTTTCCCCTTGTATTGCGGGATCATCGGAAACTTCTTGTCGTAGATAAAACGGAAGCGCATATTGGTGGTGTGATCATCGCCGAGCGGGCTCGTTTATGGCGTGACACGGCTGTTTCCTTGCGTGGGGAAGTAGTGAGTGAGCTAGCCCGATCCTTCGAGACCGTCTGGCAGCGCTCCCGCAAAATGGATCCTGTCGGGCGCGTTCTTTCCAAGAATGAGGATTCGGAATTTTCTATCGCCGGCAATTCTTTTCATCTTTATGACAAGCATCTCTACCGCTCTTTCCTCCGTCATATCATGGTGGCCAAAAAATACATCTATATCACGAGCGCCTATTTTTCCCCCAATGTAGAATTCCGCCGAGCCCTCTATTATGCTCATGAAAGAGGAGTGGATGTGCGTATCCTTCTTCCGAAAAAATCGGATGTTTGGCTTGCGGACCGCCTCGCCGGGCTATATTTCAAGGAACTTTTGCGTCGGGGCATCCGTATTTTTTTGTATACCCCGGCGAAGATTCTTCACGCCAAATCCATCGTCATAGATGACGCTTGGGCATCTGTAGGAAGCTGCAATTTCGATTGGCTCTCTTTCTGGATAAACTATGAATTGAATGTGATCAGCACGAACCGTGATTTTGCCATGGAGCTGAAAGATCTTTTTTTGCTTGATATCAAAGAGAGCGAGGAAGTCCTGCTTTAGCAAGGTGGTTTTGATAATTTTTTACAAATACTGTATGCAAACTCTTTTACACAAGGCTAATTCACGCGGATATGCGAAGCATGGCTGGCTTACGACCCATCACTCTTTCAGTTTCGCCTCATATTATAATCCTGAGATGTTGGGATTTGGCGCGCTTCGGGTGCTGAATGACGACCTGATCGCGGCGGGTCAGGGGTTCGGCCGGCACACTCACCGGGATATGGAAATTATTACCATCCCTCTTTCGGGTGCGCTCTCTCATGAGGATAGCATGGGGAATGCCGCTGTTATCAAGACGGGCGAGGTGCAAGTGATGAGCGCCGGCACAGGGGTGGAGCACTCGGAATTCAATGCCTCGGAAACGGAAGCGGTGAGCTTGTTGCAGATCTGGATTCTGACGCGGACGGAGGGCGCCGCTCCGCGCTACGCTCAGAAACGATTTGATCCATCTTCCTTTAAGAATACATTTTCTCTCGTGGTGGGGTCGGAGAACGTAAAGCCACACAGTGGCCATGTCCCGCGAGAAAGCGAAAAGACAGGGGTGCTCTTCATCCATCAGGATGCTTGGTTGTCCCTGGGGCGTTTTGATGCCGATACCGACACTGAGTATGCATTACATAATTCACACAATGGCGTATACTTTTTTGTCGTTGACGGCGAGATAGCGGTGGCGGATATGGTTTTGGGGAAAAGGGATGCACTCGGGGTATGGGATACCGAAAAAGCCTCATTAAAAGCAAAAAAAGATGCTTTCGTCCTGGCTATCGAAGTGCCGATGAGTGTTTGAAACAAGCGTTTTTCGAGGTGGTATAATAGGTCTATACACGAACCCATTTAACATAGATCCCATCCTGTCATTCCGGGCTTGACCCGGAATCCAGTGTGTAAGCCAAAAGTATCAGTCTGGATTCCCGCTTTCGCGGGAATGACAAGTGGTAAAAGTTTCAGTGATATAAAGGCTTGTTGTAAAGACAAAGGAGAGATTAATTTAAATCACCTCCACTTAAGAACTGTCCATATATTATGAATGTCAAAGATCATGTAGCGGGGTTTGCGGATTTTATCCGTAAACAGGGAGTCGTGGGAGTGGCTGTCGGCTTCGTGCTTGCCAGTGCGGTAGCCAAGATGGTGACGGCGCTGGTGACCGATATCATCAATCCTCTCATCGGGCTCCTCTTCGTCCATACTGAGAGTCTCAAAGATGTGGCGCTGCAAATCGGAAATTCAAAAATTATGTGGGGAGATTTCGTCAGTACGACTATCGACTTTCTTATCATTGCTCTCGTCGTCTATTTCGCTATCAAGCTGTTAGGAATAGAAACGGAAAAGAAAAAATAATTCGCTCAATAGTACTTTTCTTGCAATTGCAAGAAAGGTACTATCCATTGGGGGTGTTCCCTTTATAAGTTAAGAATACAGATGTATGAAAAAAGGTAATAATACTTTCGGGAAAAGAGCCATCGCGGTACATAAAAAATTGCGGGGGAAAATTGAAATTCGGTCTAAAGCGGAAGTGGCTAACAAGGATGATTTAAGTATCTACTACACGCCGGGGGTGGGGGCAGTGTCGACGTACGTCGCGAAACACAAAGACAAGCTGCGCGAGTACACGATGAAGGGCAACACGGTAGCGGTCGTGTCGGATGGATCAGCCGTCCTGGGTCTCGGCAACATCGGTCCGGAAGGGGCGCTGCCCGTGATGGAGGGGAAATGCATGCTGTTCAAAAAATTTGCTGATATTGATGCTTTTCCGATAGTGCTGACGACGCAAGACACGGAAGAAATTATTCAGACGGTCAAAAATATTGCGCCGGTGTTTGGCGGCATCAACCTGGAAGATATCGCGGCTCCGCGCTGTTTTGAAATAGAGCGGAAACTGAAGGCGCTGCTCAATATCCCCGTCTTTCACGATGATCAGCACGGCACGGCCATGGTAGTCTTAGCCGGACTCATCAACGCTTTTCGGGTGGTGGGGAAAAATATAAAGAAGAGCACCATCGTGATCATCGGAGCCGGGGCGGCCGGCAATGCTGTCGCGAATCTCTTGCTCAGATTCGGCGTAGGGGATCTTATTTTGGTGGATAGCCGCGGCATTATCAGCGAGGCGCGCAAAGACATCAATCATTTCAAGCGGCTGCTCGCCAAAGTGACGAACAAGCGCAAGCTCGATGGGTTGGTCGGCGACGCACTGGCCGGAGCGGACGCCTTCATCGGGGTTTCGAAAGGCAACACTATTTCTCCAGCGATGGTCAGATCCATGGCGCCGCAGGCCATCGTCTTTGCCTTGGCCAATCCGCTGCCGGAAATTATGCCAGATGAGGCCAAACAAGCCGGAGCCGCCGTAGTAGCGACCGGCAGGTCGGATTTCGCCAATCAAATCAACAATTCTCTGGGATTTCCAGGTATTTTCCGGGGGGCACTGGATAACGGTGTCCGGGAAATTACCGAAGCCATGCTTTTGCGCGCCGCCAAGAAATTGGCTGCCCTGGTGAAGAAGCCGACGGCCGAGCGCATCATCCCGCCGCCCTTTGACAAGAGAGTTGTCAAAGCCGTCGCTAGCGCTATACGGTGAAAAAAGAATCCCTCCGTCGCCGAGGCTTTGGCCAGCCTCGCCGAGTCTAGGCGGGCGGGCAGGCATGAATCGTGAATTATGAATCTTAGAAATCGGATTTCATAAGTTTTCTATGGGTGGCCGTGTGGTATAATGGGGCTGTTGTAAAAGAATCCTTATGCAAGAAATACCGACAGAAGAAAATGATACATTGGATGCCGCGTCAGAACTCAAAGAAAAAGAAAATCTTTCTCAAGCGCAAGGTATTGTGCCTACACGCTCTCGTGAATCATTATGGGGAGCGGTTTTATTCGCTGGGATGCTGCTTTTTGTCGTGGCGAGCATCGGCGGTGTCGGATGGGCAGCCTATACGAAATGGCAGAGCGAACGAGTGGCGAAGAGCCAACCATCCATCATAGTATTACCGGAACAATCTAATGAACAGAGAAGTGTTACACCTAAGGAAGAAGCACGGGCGGTAGGGAGTACGGAAGCAAAAGAACAACCAGCGAGTGATAATATCACGGCGGCCAAAAAATTGGAAATAAGCGTTTTGAATGGTGGTGCCGCCAAAGGAAGCGCCGGTACGCTGGCGAATTTTCTGAAACAGGAAGGGTATGGCAAGACAGATTCAGGGAACACGCTCAAAGATTACAGCAGCGTTGCCCTCTATTACGCCTCTGGGCTGGAAAAAGAGGCGGCGGCAGTGAAAGAAGTCGTTGCAAAAAAATACTCAGCGGTAAAAATTTTTCCTGCCGATATGAAGAACAAAGAAACCACTATTTCTCAGGTGACGATCATTCTTGGGAAATAGATTGGCATCCCCTTACAGTGGCCGGACTACTGTAAGAAGAGAGAAAAAATATTCCTCCCGTTGGCCTCGCGCCTGGGGTGGTTTGCTTTTTAGAGCCATTTGGCTTTATGCTAAGGTTATGAGCGGAACTACTGACGAAATCAAGGCGCGGCTGAATGTCGTAGAGCTGATCGGCTCGTATGTCCGACTGGAAAAGTCAGGAGCGCACTGGAAGGCTTGCTGTCCGTTCCATCAGGAGCGCACGCCGTCTTTTATGGTGAACGAGGAGAAGGCCATGTGGCACTGTTTCGGCTGCGGCAAGGGCGGGGATGTGTTCGCTTTCGTGATGGAAATGGAGGGCTTGGAATTCCGCGAAGCGCTCAAGATGCTGGCGGAGCGCGCCGGGGTGGAATTGCCGCAGTACAAGGGCGAAGAAAAAAACAAGGAAACCAAGGAGCGCATCTTCGATCTTCTGGAGCTCGCGACCAAGTTTTATGAGAAACAACTGTCTGGCAATGTCGGTCGAGAAAAAATTGTGAGCTATCTCACCGGCCGCGGCCTGTTTCTGGAAAGCATCCAAAAATTCCGCCTGGGGTATGCGCCGGATGGCTGGCATCACTTGCTGGATTTTTTGGCTGAGCGCGGATTCAAAGTAGAAGAGATCGAATCCGCCGGTCTTATCATCCACAAGTCAAAAGAAAATCAGGCATCAGATATCTCTTATCCTGCATCCTCCTCATACTACGACCGTTTCCGTGATCGCATCATGTTTCCCATTTTCGATATTCTCGGGCGGGTGATCGGATATTCGGCGCGGGTGGCGCCGGGCGGGGATGAAACACAAGCGAAATACATCAATACGCCGGAGACGCCAGTGTACCACAAGAGCCGGGCGCTGTATGGATTGTTCCATGGCAAGCAAGCCATGAAACAGGCAGGTGCGACAGTTATCGTCGAGGGGAATATGGATGTCATCGCGATGCATCAGGCGGGAATCGAGAATACCGTCGCGGTGTCCGGTACCGCCCTTACGCCGGAACAGCTTACGCTTATTAAGCGCTATGGCAGCGAGGCGCGGCTGTTTTTCGATATGGACGGAGCCGGGCAGAAGGCGGCTCGTAAGAGTGCGGAACTAGCTTTGGAAAAGGAACTGTTGGTCTCAGTCATTGCGCTTCCGTTCGGCAAAGACGCGGCCGAGATGGGGAAGGAGGATCCGGAGAAGTTGCGTGAAGCGGTAGCGCGATCCGTGCCAGCCCTCAAATATTTTTTGGAAGCCAGCCTAGAGAAATATGATCGCAGCAGCTCAGAGGGCAAGCGCAAGATAGCGGATGAGTATACAGAGCTCCTCATGTTCGTGAAGAATCCGATCGAGCGTTCTCACTGGATCAAAGAGCTGGCGCGGGAAATCAAAATGGAAGAAAAACTCGTCTTGGGTGTAGTACAGACAGCGATCCAGGGGGGAGAGCGGCGTGAGCGCTCTGATGTGCCAACCAAGGAATTGTCTTACAGCAATTCTTTTGGCAAACGTTCAGAACTCTTGCGGGAAGAGCTGGTGGGGATGATGTATGCTGACCGCGTGGTGAGAGAAACGCTTCTCAACCTTCTCGCAGATGGTGAGACCAAGGCGTTCTTGGAGAAACATCCCCTTTATTTTTTTCTGGTGCAAGCGGGGGAGCGCGAGCCGCTGTCATTTATCGAAGATGCTCTTCTGAAAAGCGAAGCGATGAGACTTTCTTTTCGGGTCTTGGAATTACCGGATTTCATCGGCGTGCCAGATGAAGAACGGATCGGCAAGATGCTGGAAGTCGCCAAGAAGTATCTGGAGAATCTCAAAGGAGAAATCATGCGGCGTGAGAAACTCATCGCTTTGGAACAGTCCCTGGGAGAGGCTCGGGAGAAAAAAGATAAAAGCTTGGAGAAAAAGCTCCTGGCGGAGTTTACGGCAATTTCTTTGGACAAGTTTTCATAAGGTTGCTACAATAGATTTTTGTAAATGAAGCAGAGGGACGCTTGATATGTGTCATTCCGAGCTTGCCCGCCCTGATGAGTCGGCGAGGCAGGTCGAGGAATCTACCTTCTATCAACACAGATCCCTCCACTCCGAAACGTCGGTCGGGATGACAATAAAAATGATTCTAAACTGTAAGTATATACATAAGATAATTTCTACTAACTTGAATTTCAACTATTTTTAAAAGAAAAGTTGTCGAAGTTCTATTACTGGGTATGGCGAGAAAGAAAAAAGGTATCAAAAAGGCGAAAAAGGCCCTAAAAAAGCGTGTGAAGAAAGCTGTTCACAAGAAAAGCCACAAAAAAGTCAGTCCGCCAGCTGGCGGAAAAAAACAGCGCGGAGCGGCTCAGAGACAGCGTGCAAAGAAGAAGGGGAAAAGATTCACAAAAAAAGCGCATGCCAAGAAACCAAAAGCTGGCAAGAGAAAGCATGCCAAGCTGGCAAAAAAGAAAGCTCCCAGCAAGAAAGAGCGGTCAGCTGAGAAACAGGGCGCTTTGACGGAGCTTCTGGCACGTGGCAAACAGCGCGGCTTTGTGACGGAAGATGAGATTATTCATATCCTCCCTGACGTGGAGCAGGACATCGATCATCTGGAGCACCTCTACGAACAGCTGGAAAATTCCGGTATCCGCGTCGTCGGGTCGGAGGAAATGCTCAAGCTCGACATCCACAAAGTAGCGGAAGAGTTCGGCAAAAAAGGCAAGGGCAAGGGCAAGGGCAAAGCGGCGCCGAAGGCCAAAGATAAAATGATGGATCTTGGCGAAGAGAGTACCTCGGATCTCGTGCAGATGTATTTGAAGGAAATCGGGCGCGTGGCCCTCCTTTCCGGCGAAGAAGAAGTGCGGCTCGCCAAGCTGATCGAGAAAGGGGATCTCGCGGCGAAACAGCGCTTGACCGAAGCCAACCTGCGCCTCGTCGTATCGATTGCCAAGAAATATGTCGGCCGTTCGCACAATTTGTCCCTTCTCGACCTTATCCAAGAGGGGAATATCGGATTGTTTCGAGCCGTCGAGAAATTCGACTACCGCAAAGGCTACAAATTTTCCACCTATGCCACCTGGTGGATCCGCCAGGCCATTACCCGTGCCTTGGCTGATCAGTCGCGCACCATCCGCATTCCGGTGCACATGGTAGAGACGATCAATAAGTACGCCCAGATTACGCGCCGCTTGGTGCAGGAACTGGGCCGCGAACCGCTAGCGGAAGAAATAGCGGCGGAAATGAATCTGGAAGTGGACAAGATCCGGCATATCCAGAAGATTTCCCAGGAAACGGTGTCGCTCGAGACGTCGGTCGGCGATAACGAAGATGACAGCGTGCTGGGAGACTTCATCGAAGATACGGAAACGGTGATGCCGCATCAGGCCGCTTCCCGCAAGTTACTCAAAACGCATATCTCGGATATCTTGAATGAGCTGACCCCGCGGGAGCAAAAAATTCTGCGCATCCGTTTCGGATTGGAAGACGGCGTGACGCACACGCTCGAAGAGGTGGGGCAGGAATTTGGCGTGACCCGCGAACGCATTCGCCAGATCGAGGCCAAGGCGCTGGAGAAAATCCGCGAACACGAGAGTTTGAAAAAACTCCGCGATTATTGAAATGTATGTCGCATATTCATACGGCCAAAGGGCAGATTGATTTTATTGCCGAAGTTTTTGTTGTACACAAAGATAAGGTTTTGATTCGTTTACATGACAAATACAATATCTGGATTGCCCCTGGAGGACATATTGAACTAGATGAAACGCCACAAGAAGCTGCGGTACGAGAAATTAAAGAGGAGGTAGGGCTTGACGTGGAACTATATGCTGGGAATATGCTGAGTGCAGAAAAGGGTTCAGGAAAATTAAGGCCACTGATTCCCCCGGTGTTTACAAACATTCATGATGTAGATAAAGACCATAGGCACATTGCCTTTATTTATTTTGCTGCCGCACAGACAGACAAGGTGATTCAGCCCGATACGCATGAGAGAGCAGATTGCCACTGGCTTACCAGAGAGGAAATCTCAGCATCACCTGATATTGATGATACGATCAAATCGTACGCACTCAAGGCTTTGGATCTTTTAGGGAAATGAGGATTTATCTTGTTGCATTGCCTTTTTCTGGCGTTTCGTCTAGAATACTGACGTCGCCGAACAGGCGATTTAAAATACCGTATTCCGACGTTCCGCCAACTTGGCGGAGGCGGATCAGCGGCTCGGAAACAAATCACTTGCTCCGCGGTAGCTCAGCGGTAGAGCGAGGGACTGTTAATCCCCAGGTCACAGGTTCGAATCCTGTCCGCGGAGCAAATGATTTGTACGGATAAATGCCGCGAGGGACTGTTAATCTCTTGGTCGTGAGTTCGAATCCCACCCCCGGAGCCAATGAAAATAGGGCTTATGTGAGCCTTGTTTTTTATACCCACGAGAGCCTGCCCGCGGCTGTGCTTTGGGCGCGGCCAGGGGACGTTAGAACTTGTGATATGATAAAGCTACAAAAAATATTATGAGAATAAAATTCATAGTTTTAATACTGATTATCGTGTTTGTTGGCATTTTTTACATGACAAACCCGAGTAGTATTTTGGAAAAAATCTTTAACACAAAATCAGGCGCAGATTCTAATAGAGTGATCGTTTCTTCTTCGAAACCCACTCCGGTACCCAAGACAAGCGCATCCGCGATTACTTCGCCACCATCCAGTATGGTAGGTATCAATACTCATCCGGAAGTATATGGTGCGGGTGCTGACCCTGATATAATCACGCTTGGCCCCAAACTTGGTAGTCATCCGGATTGGACACCTTACCCGACTAAACATAGCAATGAATTCGAACTTGCGCATGGAACACCCTTATTGGCGCCTATTGATATGGTATTTGTGGGCTTTCAGAACAATAACGCCAAGTATGATTTTTTAAATGATAAAAATGGTGCTGGCAAGCAAAAAATAACTCCGGCAAATGATCTGATGTTAGTTTTTGAGTCTGCCATGCCTGATTGGCCGGGCATGCTTATTAAGATTTATCATTTATACAGCTCGCCACTATTGCGCGGACATTATCAAAATCCCAATTGCGGTGAGAGTGAAAATCCTGGAGAGGGCGTCCAGACAAAGGGGCATCTTGCCGCTGCATTCAGTGATGGTGTGACTGTAGAAAAAGGCAATGTGAATGCCTGTGAGCCCCTTCTTGGATATAAAGTAAAGCGCGGGGAATCAATTGGTTTCGCCGGCAGTGTTGGCAAGCACTCTTTTGCTTCTTTCGCCTTTAAAGTATCGGATACATCAATCAGCCCGATTGTTAAAGAAGGAAACCCTTATCTTCATTGGGTGCAACCAAGCTCGTTCTTTTACTGGAAATGTTATAGTCCTGATGCGAGTTTTCCCAGTGGGGTGCTTGCTTATCCTTTCGAATGTGATGGATATCAGCTTCCTGTCAAGCAGCGTGATGTGAATTTCAAGTACCAGTAACTTCAGCTTTTGCTCAAAAGTTTGCAAATCGACTCATCGGATGAGCTCCATATCTTTTATACAAATCCAAATTCTAGCATTTCTTTCTTTACGTTTCCCCAATCAAAAGTTCCAAGTTTGTTCACTAGAGGGAGCAGGTTCAGAAAAGAGCCATTTAATGGCTCTTTTCTGCTGTTTATTTGGTTCGAATATTTTTGACCCCTATTGGATAGTTCGAGTCTGACAACAAAGAGTAGTGAATAGAGTGCTGTTTATGTAATATATTCACTATATATTGACAAATTATGGTGAATAGACTATAATAAATGTATACTATTCACTAAAAAATATGGCAATAACCAAACCGATTAAGAACCATATCCAGGCACTGAAGAAAGAGTTTGATGTCCTGAAAAAGGGCAAAGAATCACTTCTGGGCTTGCTTGATGAAGCAGAGATTCCTGAGAGCGTCTACAATTCCAATGCTATTGAGAATTCGACGCTAACCCTCAAAGAGACGGAAAAAATCTTGTTTGATATCGCTGTATCGCGAGATGTGTCTGTGCGGGAAGTTTTTGAGGCAAAGAATCTCGCTCGCGTTATCAATTATATTCGTACGAAATCCCAGGAAAAAGAAATTGATAGGGAAGTAATCTTGCTCTTGCACCAGATGCTCATCGGAGGTATTAAAGATGAGATTGCGGGGCGTTTTCGGGGCAAAGGAGAATATGTCCGGGTAGGAACATATATCGCTCCGGCACCGGAGCATGTAGAACTGATGATAGCTTCGATCCTTTCCGAATATGGAAGCGATCACGATTCGTATTTTCTCGACAAGATGGCTAAGTTTCATCTGAAATTCGAGAATATCCACCCATTTTGTGATGGGAATGGTCGGATCGGTCGGGTACTTATCTGTTATCAATTGCTTCGATTAGGCTTCCCTTTGATTATCATTCGAGATAAGGAGAAAGAAGTCTACTACAAAGCATTCGCGGATTATCGCGATGGGAAGAACTCAAAAACGATGGGAAAGGTGTTCTCTCTTGCTCTTACGGAATCACTACATAAGCGCATCACGTATCTAAAAGGAGAGAGAATCATTACCCTTTCCGAGTATGCGAAGAAGCACAGGAAATCTCCATCTGCCTTTTCCAATGCTGCTCGTCGGCAGAATATCCCTGCTTTCCGTGAGAAGGGAGTGTGGAAAATTGGGGAGAAATTCAAGTAAGATCAGAAGAAAAGGCGCTTGTTTTGATCAAACAGATTCTAACAATAGCAATTTCTGTATTTGAACTAAAGCAACTATAGGATCAGGAAACACATTCTCCCACTAAAAGGTTCCCTGCCTGCCGGTAGGCAGGGAAAGCTATCCCGCCAGGCGAGCATTGAAGAAAAGCGCACTCTCATTGGTGTGTTTTTTCTTTGGAAGAAATATAATGAAAATAGGAGACGAAAAAGGTACCTGACCTTTTCTTTTCAAAAGAATGTTGACTTTGCCAATCTTGTCCAGTATACTACTTGTACTGGACAAAAACAAGGTATTCTGTCCAATAAAAGAGAAATATTATGCTTAAAGATATAGTTTCTAACCAAAAATTGCAGAAAGAGCAACTTCTAACTCTTTCCTACATAAATCGAACAAAAGAGCCATTTGCCAAGAAATGGCTGGATTCGAATTTGATAAAAGTCGTCCTAGGGCCTCGTCGGGCTGGCAAGTCGGTATTTTCCCTCATGCTTTTAAAGGAGCGTCCATTTATGTATTTCAATTTTGACGATGAGATCTTGTCGAGTGCAGGCGGTATAGCTACCGATGAACTCATGAAGGAATTGCACGCCGCGTATGGGCAGGTAAAGACCGTTCTTTTTGATGAAATACAAAATCTTCCGAACTGGGAGCTGTTTGTTAACCGGCTACACCGGGAAGGATACAACTTGGTGCTTACCGGCTCTAATGCCCATTTACTTTCAAAAGAACTCGCCACGCATTTGACCGGTAGACATATGCCTATAGAAATACTGCCATTCGATTTCAATGAATTTCTTCGCGCGAAGAAGTTTCAAATAGATGCTGATTATAGTGCTTTGCCACAAAAACGGGCCGAGCGCCTGAATCTCATGGAAAGTTATTTACGGAGCGGCGGATTTCCTGAGGTAGTAGTAAGTAACCTTGATCCAAAGGATTACCTTGAAGTCTTGTTCGACGCTCTGCTTTTCAAAGACGTAGTCAAAAGGCATAAGGTTAAATTCTCGACTCAAATAGGAAATCTTGGGGCGCATTTAATAAATAATTTTGCCAGTCTATATACGGTACGTAAGTTGCTCGAGGTTTTGAATTTAAGGAGCGCGTCCACTACAGAGAAGTACATAAAATATCTGGAGGAAGCATATCTTATATTTTCTTTGCTGCGGTACTCGCCCAAGTCCGTACAGCGGATAAAATCGCCTCGGAAAGTCTACGCTGTCGATAATGGCTTTATAAGCGCGAAAGCAATTCAGCATTCTCCGGACAAAGGCAAGCTCATGGAAAATCTTGTTTTCACCGAACTCGTCAAGCGCGGGATTAAGCCAAACAAGGACCTGTTTTATTACAAAACCAGAAATAATCGCGAGGTTGATTTTATTGTAAAAAAAGGGACGGAAGTGACCGAACTTATACAAGTCTGTTACGAGACGATAACTACAAATGTTGAACAAAGAGAAACAAAAGCATTGCTTGAAGCAAGTGGCGAATTAAAGGTAAAAAAAATGACTGTGCTTACTTGGGATGAAAAGCGAGAGATAAAAAAAGGCGACAGTGTTATACAGTTTAAGCCGTTATGGGAATTGCTTATGGAAAATGAGAAGATTAACGAAAAATAATATGGCAAATACAGTTAGCGAAAATATCCGCAAATTGCGAGTCAAAAAAGGAATCTCCCAGGATCGCCTTTCAAAAGACGCTGATTTAGCGTTAAATACGGTTGTAAAGAGAGAAATAGGCGAAAGCCTGAACCCAACCGTGGACACATTAGAAAAAATAGTTTACCCCGTAGGGTCGCGAAGCAACTCCTTCTGAGCCAAAGCCCTCGTCTGCCCGTTCGCAGTTTTAACGAAGGAGGGGCGTGCCGGTGGCAGAATTGTTTAAATAAATTTTATGGATTGGAAAAAAATTTTATACATTTCAGTAATAATAGCAGTTACTATCGTTGGTATTGTTGTTTATAAATATTTTTCGACAACCCAAAAATCCAACACTTCTGTAAGCGGATGGTTTATCGGCAATCAAATTTGGAACGGTGACATCTATGTTACTGGAGATGTTGAGATTTTAGGGAATCTCACCGTTTTGCCCGGGGCAACGATTAAGTTCTCCGTTGGAGACGATCGCCATAAGGGAGATGAAGTACCGACAGATGGCTTTAATGACAAAGATCCGACTCGGCTTAAATCATATACAACTACTCATTCTAGTTTGTTTGTTTTGAAAAAATTCATAGCCAAGGGTACAAAAGACCGACCTATTATTTTTACATCCGCGGCGTCAAAACCAAATTTAGCCGATTGGGAAGCAATTATTTTTCAAGGAGATGGAAGCATTGTAGAAAATATTATTGTTGAGTATACCAGAAACGGAATTAATCCTATAGGCGAACAGCCCAATAGTGTCATTCAAAATAGTATATCCCGTCATGCAATGTGGGGCGCGATATCTGCGGCTAATTCAAATATTAAAATAATAAACAATAATTTATCTGACGCAGGACACGAAGGGATTGATCTCAAATTTAATGGCAATCAAGAAGTCGTTGGTAATACTATTAATGACTGCCATACCGGCATTGCTTCTATCGCGGGATCGCAACTCATTAAAAATAATATAATTACAAATTGCGGCGATGGTGTTTATATTGATGCTCAATCAAGCGCCACATCAATCAATAATACTTTTGTGCCCGCGCCAGCGGAAAGCCAGCGAATCTGGCGCTATGGCAATTACACAATTCCCGTTTTTGGCGGGCCGGAAATATAAATGTGTAAAATATGTAGGTGTTTTTGCTGAAGAGGGCAAAAGATAATATGAGATGGCGCCAGACTGTCCAAAAACTCGCTTACTTCGTTTGGTAATAAAAATATGGCAAATAAAAAATTGTTGGTCGGCGGCCTCGTTGCTGTAATTTTAATTTTGACTGTAATATTGTTGGCAGGGAATAGAAAAACCGATCCGGCGCAAATTGGCTCCGCTGTTTCAGATAGCGTCGGTCAAAATAATTATGGAAAAGCTGAAAAAGAGAGGGCGGATCTGCCGGCCTGCGGAAACAAGATGGATTTTTTTACGGTTTCTCCAATCAAGAGCGAGGATTATGGCGATTTGATACCTTTGGGCAGCCTGAACCCGACCGGGCATGTTTTCCCAACCGACCATATATATTTGTTTTCCAAAAAGACACCGGGAAGGAATGGCGAAACAACGGAGGACTTTGCCAAACCGTTTTATTCTCCCGGGGATATGTGGATTACTGAGGTTAGCACCAGTGAAGACCTCGCCACCCAAAAAACCGACTATGGGATAGTCTATCAGCCCTGTGCTGAGTTTGAAGGAAAGTTCGGCCATGTAGGCAGACTCTCCGCCAAACTAAAGGCTGCAATAGAAAAAATAACAGATAAAAAATGTAATGATTATACTACCGGTGGGTCGAAATATCGCGCTTGCTGGTATGGCCAGCTGAAAATATTCATCAAGGCCGGCGAAGAAATGGGGACAGTCTTCAATGGGCGTTCGGCTGCATTGGATATTTGGGCGACGGATTTTCGTAGTGAGAAATTGAAATTTGCCAATCCCGCTCGTTGGCGTGAAGAAACTTTTTATAATGTCTGTCCGGTAAATTATTTTACAGCGAGTATTAAAAATGAAATGCTGGGGCGCTTTAGCGGTTATGGCAGAAATGAAAAAAGGACGATTGAGCCGGTTTGTGGCACGATAGAAGCGGACATAAAAGGCACCGCTCGGGGTCACTGGTTCAGCCGCGATCATACGCAAAATTCACTTGAAGACAAGAACCTGGCATTGGTAAACGACAATAAAAATCCACTGCAGCAAGCCTTTTCGATGGGGAATTCCGGAGAGAGCAAGGGTTACAAAAGCGGAGTAAATTACTTTATGCCTAAAAACAGCGGCAATGTAAACCGAGATTTTGCCGAAGTAAAGCCGGACGGCAGTGTCTACTGCTATGAAACTACGAGCTCGCCAAATGTAAAAACGTATGGCATAGGGCAAAAATCGGTTTTATATCTGAGTATGCCCGATGAAGAAGCAGTTAGGGTGGAAAAATCCAACCGTTCAGTCTGCGGTCAAGGTCCATGGATTATGACGAATTATGTTGAGTTTGTGCGGTGAGGGAATTGTTTTTCATATCCCCGATAGCCTGCCCGCGGCTACACCTTGGGTGCGGCCAGGGGACGATAGAACGCGTGATACAATAGAAATAAATTTTTCTTTGAAAGAGTAGAAATATGAATAAAAAACTGGTTACCTTTGGAGGAGTGTTCATTGTAGCCGCTATCGCGGTAGTTTTTGTCTTGCGCCCGAGTACTGGAACCGATAGTTTGCCACAGTTTATTGAAGCCGACTTCATCGATTTGGACAAAATTTACTCCATCTCAAAATTCCGCTCCGGTTCCGGGCACGATTTCTCCGGAAATGGGGAAACGTGCCGGAGCATGAAGCATTACTTCAATACCCAGGATACTAGGGAAAAAATGCTGGCCTATGATAGAGGCAACGGGATTCCGCCCAAACCAGATGGAATAAACGACATCAATATCTACTCGCCGGTGGATGGTGAAATCGTAGCCGTCAAAAGCGAACAGATGCCTATCGGTGAGCAAGTGTACATTCGTCCCGAATCTTATCCCAATCATACCGTGCGTCTGTTTCACATCTACTTGGAGAGTGGCATGAAGGATGGAAGCCAGGTGAGCGCCGGTCAGAAAATCGGAGTGATATCGCAATACCAGAATACCGATATAGCGATTACGGTGGGAAAATTTAGCAGGAACTTCGTGTCGTATTTTGATGTTATGCCTGACAGCCTCTTTGCCGAATATCGCGAGCGCGGTGTAAAAAGCCGCGATGAACTGATAATTACCAAAGAGGCGCGCGACGCCGATCCCCTCCGGTGCAATGGAGAAATGTTTGCTCGAGAAAAAAATGATACCGATCCGCGTGACTTTATCTTCTTATCCGGCTACATCAGCCCTAACTCAATTTCGTATTAAGCTGAATAGTTGCTCCGTTTGATGCAAAGAAATTATTGGATCAGGAAACGCCTGCTCCCATTCAAATGTTCGAATCCTGTCAGGAGGGTAATTAAAATAGAGGCTTATCGGAGCCTCTTTTTTTGATTATGATTTATTTCATTGACAAGGCGGGAGTTTGGAGGGATACCTAAGGTAGAGAAGCACTTTTTTTTCATGGCTGTGTATGAAAAACCCAGCGCGCATAGCATTCTATTTTTTCTTGGCTCTCGCCTCTGTCGCGGTGGTTTTTGTTTTCTATTCGGCCGAATTCTGGTTCCAAAAAACTTATCACTCGGCACGTTACGTCGTCGGGACAGTCCGAGAGCTTACTGAAACAGAGCTGGTACTCCAAAGACGGGACGGAAATGAGCAAGTCGTCCTCATGGAAAAGGAAACAGATATCCGTAAAGGCCGCTCTGCGATACAGGATGATTTGCATACCGGCGACCGGGTGCTGGTCGTGGGCGTGTATGATGAGCAAAATCAATTGCAGGCTCGTCTCATCCGGCTGCTTGGCTCCGGAGCGTGTGAGGCGCCGATAACATCCTTTTGCTTCGATTATGAACGAGTCGAATAATCCGCGTGAATTCCTTGTTCTCTTCCCTCGCGTCATGTTTTTCATCATCCTGGCGGGATGGATAGCTTTGTTCTTTTTTTCTTCACCGGAAGCGCTCATTGAGTATATCGGTGTCCAAAACGGATATCTTTTGATTTTTCTTCTCTCGTTCGTGAGCGGCCTCAGCGTTTTCGGGCTGGCTCCCTATCACCTCGTGCTGATAGCGCTGGCTGCGGGTGGTCTCGCACCTTTGCTTTTGGCGGTGGCGGCGACGTTTGGTCTCGCGATCGGTGACTCGACCTCCTATTACCTCGGATATCAAGGCCGCGCTTTCATACCGAAAAGATACGAAGCTTCGATTCAGCGAGTCCATGATTTTTTCGAGCGTCATCGGCGATTTTTGCCCATCTTCATCTTTTTCTATGGCGCACTCATTCCATTTTCCAACGATTTTGTCGGAGTGACTATGGGGTTGGCGCGCTATCCGTTTTGGCGAGTCATGGTGCCGCTTACGCTCGGTACGGCGGTGTTCAATGCCACTCTCGCATTTGGTGCCGTCTATGCGTATGGATTAGTGGAATCGTTTTTTCGATGACTCATCCGACGATCAAGTGAAAGCGACTTTGAGATTTTTCGTTTCGAATGACAGGTATTTGCCCCAGGAGCTTGCTTCGGACTGGAAAACCTATCCCCATCCGCAGAAACCAGCTGTTTTTCATCGAAAACGCATTGGAGCAGCGCGAGCATTTCTTTTCAGAGAATTCTTATTCTGATCCTCTTGCGGAATCAAAGCATATCGCCCATTTTTAAGGGGAAGACTGTAGAAAAAATGGTATTAATGAGGCTTTATCAAGCCTTATTTTATTACTGAATATGACAAGGATAGCCTTGACAGAGAGGAGTATACTTATATAAGGGGGAGGCTCATCAAAAAGGAGGTGAGGGACTATGCAAAAGAAAACATCGCTCATAGTGCTCAGCATGATAGCTGCTCTGGTTGTAGCGGGGAGCGTTTCGGTATCTTCCGTTTCAGCCAAAGAGAAGTCCGGGAGCAATCCCAAGCAGTACAAGGTTGTTACTCCTGGCGTACTCTCCCGTTCGGGTCTTCCGACCAACAAAAATATGCTGCGTCTACAGAAGTTGGGCGTCAAGAGCGTGGTGATGCTGGTGGCGCCGGGCGAGCTCAAGTTCTATAAAAAAGGCGATGCCACTTTATCTCAGGAATTCAAGCAAGCAGGGATGAAAAAATTCATCTTGCCGATTCCGGAATCTTTTCCACCGACTGACGCGCAGGCGCGGCGGTTTCTCTCTATCGTCTCTCAGCCGGCCAATCGTCCGGTGCACGTCTACTGTCGGGCAGGGAATGCCCGGACTGGGACCATGGTCGCGCTCTACCGCTACTCCATAGAAGGGTGGTCTATGGCGAAAGCCATCCGGGAATCGAAAAAGTTCGGAGGCGGACCGAGTAAAAAACAACTGGCCTGGTTGCGCCATTGGGCGGCCACGCATGCGCCCGGCTCGTGGTGAAAGAGTAATAACAACGCCCAGTTCTATTGGTTTTTTATGCCGTATTCTTTTTTGGAACACACGGCCGATGTCCGGATGCGAGTGACCGGCGATTCCCCCGAAGGGCTCTTTCGCGACGCCCTCTTCGGCATGGTGTCCCTCATGTCCCCTGAAACAAAAAAGGAGGGTGAAAAGATCAGGCGGAAGATAGCTTTGGACGCGCCGGATCGGACGGCGCTTCTCATCGATTTCTTGAACGAAGCCTTGGTATGGATGCATACGGAGAGCGAAGCCTATACGGAAGTGCGGTTCCATACTCTCGGCGAGCGAAAGTTGGAAGCGGAATTGGAAGGGGAGAGAGTAGCGGGCTTCGGCGAAGACATCAAGGCGGCAACGTACCACGAAGCCGAAGTCGGCAAAGATCCCACAGGAACATGAGCCACAACCATTATTTTTGATATTTAGAGAAAAGAGCATGTTTGATTTCCAAAAGATCCGAAAAATCACGCCGGTGCTTTGGGAAATCCCGCGCTCTTTTCGGGATGACATGCGGGTGCCGGCGCGTTTTTATTCTCACGAAGCCATGCTACATGAAGTCGGCGCGGATCGGGCGCTGGAGCAGCTGGTGAATGTCGCTACCTTGCCGGGGATACAGGGATGGGCGCTGGCGATGCCCGACATGCATGAAGGGTATGGATTTCCGATCGGGGGAGTAGCCGCTTTCGACAGGCAGGAAGGGATCATTTCCCCCGGCGGCATCGGGTATGACATCAACTGCGGCGTGCGGCTGCTCCGTACCGGCTTCGCAAAAGAAGAAATAAAAGATTTTCTGCGGGATGTGGGTCGGACCATCTTTTCGCACGTGCCGTCCGGCGTGGGGCGGGGAGGAAAACTTTCGCTCCGCCGGGGTCAGGACTTCGACGCAGTGCTTCTCCTCGGCGCGCGCCGCATGCTTGAGCTCGGCTACGGGATCGAGGAGGATCTTGCTCATATCGAATCCGGCGGAAAACTGGAGGGAGCGCAGCCGGCTTTGGTTTCCGAACATGCCAAATACCGGGGTCGCGACCAGCTCGGCACGATGGGGGCTGGGAATCATTTTGTCGAAGTCGGATATGTGGAAACGATCTTTGATGCTGCTGCCGCTCAAGACCTTCATCTCGCACAAGGCCAAGTGACCGTGCTCATCCATACCGGTTCGCGCGGATTGGGACACCAGGTGGCGACGGACTACATCCGCCTGATGAATCGGGTGATGGAAAATTATGGCATCCACTTGCCGGATCGGGAACTGGCCTGCGTCCCCTTTTCTTCGAAAGAGGGGCAGGAATATTTCGCTGCGATGCAAGCGGCGGCTAATTTCGCCTGGGCCAACCGGCAGCTCGTCACCTGCGAGGTGCGGGAAGCCTTCCAGCGGGTGTTCGGCCAGGAGACGCCGGAGCTTTCCGTGGTTTATGATGTCGCGCATAATATCGCCAAAGTCGAGGAATATGAAATAAAGGGCGTCCGCAAAGAGGTTATCGTCCATCGCAAGGGAGCGACGCGCGCTTTTCCCGGCCAGCCGGTGCTCATTCCCGGCAGTATGGGAACGGCCTCCTATGTGCTCCTGGGGCAAGAAGCCTCTCTCGTCCAGAGCTTCGGGTCGAGCTGCCATGGAGCGGGTCGACGGATGTCTCGGACGCGCGCCCGCCGACAAACGAGCGCCGCTCTTTTGCGGGAAGATCTTTCGGCCCAGGGGATCGTCATCAATAGCGGTTCGAAGCGGGGGCTGGCCGAAGAAGCGCCATTCGCTTACAAAGATATCGATGACGTGGTCGACGTCATTCACGAAGCGGGCATCGCCAAAAAAGTTGCCCGTCTCCGTCCGCTGGCGGTGATCAAGGGATGAAAGCGACTTGACAAGGAGGAGTATACTATTAATAGGTGATGCGGCGTCGTAATTATTATTTCCGGGGGGCATTCGGCAGAATGATGAAAATTTTTTAACAGAGGGTGATTGAGAAGAACTTCCAGTGTCTCTATGTGGTCGACCGGCGGAGCGCCAGAATCAGGTTGATTATTAATATTACACATATGGCACTGATCAAATGGGAACCATTCAACGAAATCGATCGTTTTTTCGAGAATTTTCCTCCCCTTGCAAAAGTAGGGTGGGATTTGGCGGTGGATGTCTATGAAAAAGATAATACTCTCGTGGCGGAGATGAACCTGCCGGGCATCGATCCGGAGAAGATCAGCATATCGGTCGAGGATGGCTATCTGCGCGTGGCCGGTTCGCGGGAGGAATCCAAGGAAGAAAAGAAGAAGCATTTCTACAGCAAAGAAATCCGGCGCGGATCGTTCGAGCGGGTGGTGCGTTTGCCGAGCGTCGTCCAAAAGGACAAAGTAACGGCGGAGTATAAGAACGGCGCACTGCGGATTACCTTGCCCAAGGCGAAAGAAATCGCGAAGGAGAAAATAAAGGTGCAGATCAAGAAATAACGGGTATTCACCCGATTTTACCAGCACTGCGCTCGGTAATGAAAGCAAACTTTCACTACACTCACTTCGTTTGATAATAATCTTGT
>Ga0156211_143_pt1 | contig 25199 bp, 21 predicted proteins | sample RifCSPlowO2_12_FD_116151 | JGI IMG/M metagenome (GOLD analysis project Ga0156211, IMG submission 116151) | Candidatus Moranbacteria bacterium RIFCSPLOWO2_12_FULL_48_12 | reverse complement strand
GCTCGCCCGCAACGATTCGCTAATGAGCCCTCGTAGCGATTCGGGCGGGTTGCACATCAGTCGAGGGACTTCTTTCAATATTGCCGCTCCCGCTTCCGCAATGCTTCAGCGAGGCGATCCCGCTCAAACTAAGAGCGCCCGCCCGAACGTACCTTTCGGTACGGGCGAGGTCAGTTTTTCTACCGGTCATGTTTTTCCAGTGGAAAAAGAGGCGGTCGAAAGCCGTGATGCTCCTTTGAAGAATGAGACAACATTGGCATTTCAGCCAGTTTCGCCGGCAGCCGAACAAGGCAAACCTGTTTCTACTCCGGTGCCTGCGCCGCAACCCGCCTCCGCAACGTTTCAGCCAGCCTCGTCGTCTGCCTCGGATCGATCGAGTCGAGACGGGAGTCTAGGCGCGCGAGGAGAGCCAAATCCCGTCTCCTCACGCTCCCGTACTTTGCTGCAGAAGTTGAACTCGTTTCGTATCCGTCCAGTCAGTCTGGGCAGAAAAGATTGGGAAAGGGGCGCAGACGAGAATCATGAATCATGAATTATGAATTAGGAATCAGGAATGGGTGCGAAGAGAGAATCATGAATTATGAATTAGGAATCAAGAAATAAGAAGGGGCATGCTATAATATGTAGGAGTGGATGGTATTTTTTTATTCTCAATTCTCAATTCTCAATTCGCTATTCCTTTGCAGACAAATATGATGTTCAGTGTCCCGCAATTTATCGATGTCGAAGACAAGATAGCCGGACCGCTCACCTGGAGACAGCTTCTCTGGATGATCGGTATGGGGGCGACGCTCCTGGTTTTCTTCAATATATTCGATACCGCTTTGTTTTTCATCATGGCTGTCCCGACGGTGCTGATTTTTGTGGCGCTGGCTTTTTATCGGCCCAACGGATTTCCTTTGACGACGTTTATTTTTTATGCTGTCCTTTTTATTTTCCGTCCGAAGGTGTCCGTGTGGGAGCGGCCACTCAGGCAGGCGCCTGTGGCCAAAGCGCCGGTAGAGAAAAAAGAGGTAGCCGATACTGGCGCCAAGCATATTGATCAGGAGAAACTGACGGAATTGGCGCGCATTTTGGATAAAGGATAGCTGATGGAAAAATAAAAAATCCCTGCCTGCCTGCTAGCAGGCAGGAAAATGAAAAATGAATTATGAATCCCTCCGCCGCTAAGGCTCTGGCGGGCAGGCAGGAATCTTGAATTACCCCTCCCTACCCTCCCCTTGGCAGGGGAGGAGGAAGAGAAGAAGATAAAAAGAAAACAAATGAAAAGACTATGGCGATAGAATTTTTGAAGCCGAAAAACAAGGGAGGGGTCGCCTCCAGCACGCAGAAGTACGTGGATGCGGATGAGATCCGCGACGGCGTGATCGTCTTGAAGAATGGCGCTCTGCGCGCGGTCGTGCTCGTTTCATCGCTCAATTTCGATCTTAAGTCGACGGAAGAACAGGACGCCATCATCCATCAGTACCAGCAGTTCTTGAACTCGCTCGACTTTCCCGTCCAGATCGTCATCAGTTCGCGCCGTTTCAACATCGAGCCGTACCTGAACCTCCTCGTGGATGAGGAGAAACAGCAGGAGAACGAGCTCTTGCGCTTCCAAATCTCCGAGTACAAAGCTTTCATCAAGAATCTGACGGAGGTGTCGAATATCATGTCGAAATATTTCTACGTCGTCGTGCCGTTCTCCTCCGCGGAGGATGAGCGAAGCGGCCTCCTCGACAAGCTCCTCGGCATTTTTCGCTCCCAGCAGACCGTCAGCGCGCACGGAGCCCTCTTCGAGACCTATAAGGCGCAGCTTTTCCAGCGCGTCGCACATATCACGGCAGCCCTGCAAGCGGCCGGCGTCAACGCCACGCCGCTCAACACGGAGGAGATCATCGAACTGCTCTACAACAGCTACAACCCGTCGCTTTTTACGGCGGCGGTCATCAAGAATGTCGAGGGCATCGAGTTGGCGCCAAGCAAATGAAAAATGCAAAAATCAAAAATCAAAATGACAATGCAAAATGTAAAACTTTAGAATGTATTTATAATTTTGAATTATTATTTGTGGTTTTGCATTTTGATTTTTACAGTTTAAATTAACAAAAATGGCACAAGGAATTCCCATTATCGATATAGAGGCGCAAGGAATGGACGCTTCCAAGAAGAAAAGCGTGTTCGATGTTTTTCATCGTCCCAAAAAAATGAGCGCCAGCGAGGTGCTCTATCAGCGGGGAATCACCACTATCCGGGATCTGATCGCTCCGCCAGCCATCAAGCTCAACCCCAATACGATGCAGATCGGCGAGATCATGTCGCGCACGTATTTCGTCATCACCTATCCGCGCTTTCTTTCTACCAACTGGTTTTCCCCGATCATCAACATCGATTTTTCGATGGATATCGCGTTCTTCGTGCACCCCATAGAGACGGCGGAAATCCTGAAGACGCTCCGCAAGTCGTCGACGCAGGTGCAATCGCAGATCAGCATCGAAACGGAAAGCGGGAAGGTGCGCGATCCCGTACTGGAAACCGCGCTGGAAGACATCGAAGGCCTGCGCAACAACCTGCAGCAGGGCACGGAAAAATTTTTCCGCTTCGGCCTCTATATGACCATCTATGGGCAAGACGACAAGGATCTGAACGAAAAGTGTCAAGCGGTAGAAGCCATTCTCGAGGCTCAGCTCGTCTATACCAAGCCGGCGGTAATGCGGATGGATCAGGGTTTTGCGGCGACCAGGCCGCTCGGGAATGACGCTTTGGATGTCGCCAACAATCTGAATACGGAGCCGCTCTCGACCACGTTCCCCTTCGTCTCTTCCGACCTCTCTTCCAACGAAGGCATCCTCTACGGCATCAACCGCCACAACAACAGCCTGATACTCTTCGATCGCTTCAAAATGGAAAACGCCAATATGGTGGTGTTCGCCAAATCCGGAGCGGGCAAGAGCTATACTGTGAAGTTGGAAGTGCTCCGGGCTATGATGTTCGGATCGAGCGTCATCATCATTGATCCGGAAAACGAGTACAAACATCTGTGCGAGGCGGTGAGCGGGGCGTTTCTCAAGGTGTCGCTCAATTCCGACGTCCACCTCAACCCTTTCGATCTGCCGAAGTCGATCGAAGACGAAGACAGCGTGGGGCTGCTGCGCAACACCATCGCCAATCTTATCGGGCTCCTCCATCTGATGCTCGGTTCGGTGACGCCGGAAGAAGACTCCATTCTCGATCGCGCTATCCGCGAGGCCTATGCTATCCGCGATATCACCGAGGCGAGCGATTTCTCGCTCTTCACCGCGAACTCATTTCCCACGATGTCCGATCTCTACGCGGTCTTGGAGAATATGGAAGGAGCGGAGTCGCTGGCGGCCCGCTTGGAGCGCTACACGGAGGGGATCTTCGGCGGTTTCTTGAACAAACAGACCAATGTAGAAACGGACAATCAGCTGGTGGTCTTCAATATCCGCGACCTGGAAGATGAGCTCCGGCCGATCGCGATGTATATCATCCTGCAATTCATCTGGAACGAGATCCGCTCCAAGATGAAAAAGCGCATCATCGTGGTGGATGAGGCCTGGGTGATGATGCAACACGAGGACGCTGCGGCTTTTCTCTTCGGGATCGCCAAGCGCTGCCGCAAATACTATACGGGGCTGACGACCATTACCCAGGATATCGGAGATTTCGCCTCTTCGCGCCACGGCAAGCCGATCATCACCAACTCTTCGATGCAGCTCCTCCTGCGCCAATCGCCGTCCTCGATCGATCTGGTGGCGGAAACGTTTTATCTCACGGATCATGAGAAATTCCTCCTGCTCGAGAGCAATGTGGGAGAGGGGATTTTCTTCGCCGGATCCAAGCACGCGGCTATCAAAGTGATCGCCTCCTATAGTGAAGACCAGATCATCACCTCCGACCCGCGCCAATTGCTCGAGATCGAACAAGCCAAGAAGGACTTCGATGCGGGACAGTGAGGGGAAGAATAGAATCATGATTTATGATTTATGAATTAGGAATCAAGAATTAGGAGTCAGGAATTGTGAATTACAGAAAGAAAGGAAGCAAAATTATTGAGCATGTACACGTATGGCACCTACAGCCGCTGCCACTTCCCCACGGGTTGGTATGAGAGAGAATTTGCGAAGAAGGGCACAACGGGCGAGACGGGCCATCCGTAAGGTGGCACCCAAAATGAAGTTTACTGGAGAAAAGCCATCGGCGATGCTGTACCTGGGAGTAGCAATGGTTGCGCTTCTCAAAGATCTGCTCGATTTCGTGGGGGTGGGATCACTTCCTGGGGTAGGCACTGTCGTCACCATATGTTTTACTTTCCTTATCTGGATTCTACTCACCATATTCGATCATTCAGGAGGTAAGAAAGATACAAAGCTAGCGCGGGGGTTTGTTGTTCTTATTTTTGGGCTTGTTGAGGCAGTCGGTTTTGGATTGAATTTCTTACCTATAGAAACGGTGATGGTCATTGTGGTTTATTATATGGCTCGGCGTGCATGGAAAAAGGCAGAAAAAGAAGCTGGTGAAGAGAAGCGCATTTCACAATCACAACAGCAAAGAGAGCGCATGCTAGAAGCGCGTCAAGCGAGGATGGAAGAGGAACAAGTAGCTAATGACGCTTCTTATCAGCAGCAGGCGGCGAATGATGCCACGTATGAACAGCAGATGGCCTCGCAGCAGCAAGGATTAGTGAATAATAGGAGAAGAGTATAATCTTTTAGAAATATGCTCGAAACACTTTCGAAAAATCGGCGGTTTGTCGTGACGGGGCTACTCGTATTCTTTTCGCTCTTTTTTATGGGCTTTTTTTCCGAGAGCGACCGCTTGAGCCCGGTGTTTCAGGGTCTCATCGTGAGCGTCGTATTTTTCTTGGTTATTCCTCTTTTGTATAGTAAAATGGTGCTGAGAGAGTCCTTGAAAAATCTCGGCCTGCAGAGGGGAAGCTTCAAAGCGGGCGTGCTGATCGCCATCGCTTCTGTCGTCTTCGCCCTCGCGATAGTGATAACGCTGGCACTCGCATTCCCCCAATTCCGCGCGCAGTATGCGCTCCCGGCATTGGTGGAAACGAGCTTCGTCTGGTTCGTGCTCTATGAACTCGTGCTCGTTTCTTTCATGGTTATTTTGTACGAAGTATTTTTCCGCGGACTGGTAGTGCTTCTGTGGCTGAGAGACTGCGGGCTATGGGCCGTCTTCATCCAGGCAGGACTTTTCTTCAGTTTTGCATACTTAAGCCAGGATATTTCTTGGGCTGTGGTGCCGCTTCTCATTTTCTGCCCGCTCGCGGGATTCATCGCTTACCGCTCAGGGTCTCTCTGGTATTCTTTCGCGGCCAGCTGGACATTCCTTTTCTTGACCGATATTTTTTTCCTGGTGTTTCGTTGAATATACTATGTTCAAAAGACGAACTTTGTTAAAATCTACCTTCAGCCTTTTTCTTGTTTTGGAATTTTTTGTGGCGAGCGCTTTGCCTGCCATCGCTTTATTTGGGGGAGGATTCAGCATTCCGTCTGCATCGCAGATGGCTGCCGAATTGGAAAACCGCTATCACTTGAATTTGGGGAGCATCCGGGATCAGGGCGAGGGATTCAACGTAGCTGGCAATAAAGCGCTGGCACCGGAGGTCTCGCTTTTTTTCAGCCCGAGTGATCCGAAGCCGGGGGAGAAGCTTTCGGCCAAGGCCTTTCCTATTTATTTTTCCAATCCCGAAGAGACTCTCTATTATTCGTGGTATTTGAAACGAAAAGGCTGCGATTTGGAAAATAATGTCGGGAGCGACAACCTTTGCGATGTTGATGAGGATGGAGATATCACTGTCGAGGACTGGAAGATTGTAGCAGCGCGAATTCTGGCACAGAATGGCTATGATAAGGCGGATGCCAATTACTCTACGAATACGAATGATAATGATGGGTACGTAGCGAAGTATGGGGGAGACAATAAGACCAATGTTCCGAATCATTGCTATATTCACGATACGGAATCGGGTACGAATTATGAATTTGTCGAATCGTTGTCGGACTCCAATTTTGGTTGCGCGGATAAAACTGCTGTGTGCGTAGCAGAACAGATTTCGGTAGCCCTAGAGGAGCAAGGCGGCGTACAAGGGTTCAATCCGAGCGGAACCGGAGAATATTACATTTCCGGATATCCCACTTGTTCTTCAGATATTTCTTCTTGCTCTATCGGAGTACTTCGCTGTGCTGACAGTCTGAGTAGCATCGCAACTTTCACGGCTCCGGCAGGAACGACTTGTAGCATCATCTCGGAAGCTGATGCAAACCCGTACTGTTTTCATTTTTTTCCGAACTCCAGCGGGAATACACCTGGCAACGGATCTTTTGGTACGGGAGAAGAGGACTTCTGGGGAACCAACCCAGAGGATCCTAGTACAGCGGATAACGGCAACAAAGATGAGGCCAACATAGTCGGACTGGGGAGCTCGACATTTACATGGAATTATGACAGCGGTGACCAGGTGGGTGTCGCGGTGGAGGGGACATCGATGATCCCAACCAAGCACGATGATTCTTCATATATGATTATGTGGGCGTTTCCGAAAAAAGATTGCTCCGCGAGAGATTTGGCGGAAGATATTGGTTCGTATGCCAAGGGGGTTCTTGGATACACGGTGTACATTCCGGCAATAAAAGTAAAAGATGCGGACTTGGATTCCCCTCTCAATAAGTGTATTGCCTATCTCAACAATGATGGTGAAGAGGTGGATAAAAACCTCATCAATCCGACCGAAGGCGGACAAGCGACGAAGCTCGAGGTTGGTGTGACAGCGACCCCGGACAATCCGGTGAACGATGAAACGTCTGATAAGGGCGGCGATGTCGTCGTTGTACAGGCGAGCGTGAACAACGCCCAGCACAATGTGACGGATATGCTTTTTGATTGGAAGGTGGAAATCAGCAAGGATATCAATTTCAATGACAAGCTCGATATCACTGCGAAGCTCAGGAGCGAGGGGCTTTTGGGAAATACCAAGGGGAATGCGCTCGATACGCTGAGGCTGAAGCTCGATATCCCGAGCAGTCTCGGCGGCGGGAATAATCTCTCCGACTATCTGAATAGCAGCGGCAGCGGCTATCTGCGTTTCAAGATTGCCGTGGTAGAAAATTTTTCGGGCGGCGCTATCCGCAAAGGAACGAGCGATGTTATCGTGAAATTCACTTCTACCGGGAAAAAAATCAGCGCGTACAAGGCTGAGACAGCGCTCATTTCAGGAGTGAGGAAGGCGACGCTATCGGGAGCGACTTTGATCTGCAACGACGATGCTCTTGATCGAGCCGCGTGCCGGGTGATCAAAAACGAGATCATCGGGCTGAGGATTGATTCTTCGGGTCTGTTGAATTTCCATTGGACGGTCAATGGCGCTCCGTTTGTCTGTTCCAAGAAAGTCTCTGGTGATTGTAGCGATACACAGCAGAATAACGTGAATTTCATTCCCGTGGCGGGCAGTCCCGGCGATACCTATACGGTCACGGTGACAGCCAATGATGTGAATACGGGCAATGCGCTGACGCTCTCGCGGACTTTCGGCGTGGTGACGCCGGCAGTCACTCTAGAATCCTTGGATAGGAATATTGTCTGGCCAAAATTGCTTGGGCAATATCGGGACATCACGGGCAAAGTGGCCGCTTGTCCGGGCGGACTGTGCAATGATTACAGCACGTCGATGTTCGAGGCGTTTCCTGATAGCACGCTTGGTTTTCGCGCCACGTTCATCCCGGGTTTCCTCGGCGACATCTCGCAGCGCGAGTGGATGGTAGATGGAGAAGCGGTAGTGGAGAGCGGGCCGAGAGAAATCAGCTTCACAGCTGGCAAACCGGTCGGCGGCATATACAACATCGCCCTTGCCGCAGAGGTGAGGCAGTCTGATGAGACGCGGCGGGCTCTCTTGGATATCTGGGGGATTTCGCCGTTTGATTCTCCGGAAATAAACTTCTCCGCTACCAATCAGGTACAGCTGCAGGAGCCGGGACTGGTTCAGGGGCCAGAGAGCGGCCCGCGCCGATATCTGGCCGCTATCGTGTCGTATATTCCGGCGTCGGTTATGTTTACGTTCCGCATATTCTTAAGCGCCGTACTGGCGCTCTTCGCGCTCGGTCTTTTGTATACGTTTCTTGAAGAACAGCGGGTGAGAGCATTTGTCGAAAGTTTCTCTCGAAAGAACGAATAGGAAAAATACATGCCTGATATTATGGGATGGGGTTTATCCCGTCATCTATTAAGGAAAAAACAGCTACTACGGAAACCGTAAGACGAGGTCACCAAAGCGGCTTAAACAGTCCATTACTGGAAATTTTTGCAAAAATAGGTGACAGGACAGCCTATTGACTGACTGGGGCAAGCCGCTGTACAATAGAATTCATAGAACTCATTTAACATTAACCCTGTTCTGTCATTCCGGGCTTGACCCGGAATCCAGTAGATGAGCCATAAGCATTAAGCTGGATTCCCGCCTGCGCGGGAATGACAAGCGGCTAAGGTTTTCGTGATATAAAGGCTTATAATAGAGACAAAGGAGAGATTAATTTAAATCACCTCATAGTTTTTTCCTAACCTAGCCACGGCCACGGTATCTCTGCCGTTTCCCAATTTCAACGCAAGGAGGTGACATGAGCGAGATTAAGGTGATTCACCCAAGCAAAGAAAGGCCCCGGTGGATGGTAGTGATTTCCGGGGATCACAAAGCCAATTTGCAAGAACTGAGGCGGGCTACCAGGTTAGCCTTTCTCGGGTATCGTGGCGATGATGTCAAAAACATTGCCGTGGATCCCGGAACAGCGGAAGTATTCGTGAAAGTCAACGCGACTTTGGGGATTAAGGGGCGGATCGATCATCTCCTACGGCTGATACAGGACTGAGCAGCCGCTTGCATCAGTCCAGCCCTACTCAAGCCCGCGCGGAAAACGCAAAGGCTTTTCTTTTTGTCAAAAATTGAGAAATGCGAAAAAAAGGTCGACAAAAAACCGGGCTTTTCAGGACCCGGTTTTTTGTTTTGGTTCGTTTAGTTCTTTTTTACAAAAGCCCTATCTGGCCAAAGAAGGTGAGGCTGATGACGGGAACGAGCGCCAGCAAGAATGCCATGCTTATTTCTTCGTTCTGCGTTGCCTCGAGTGCCGCTTTCGCACAAGTATCACATTGTGCTGCGGCTTGCGGAGACTCGGGTGACCCGGTCTCTATTTGTATTTCTCCCATATTATTTTTTGTATTAATTTTTAGCGGCTCTCAGGAACGCCCATATCGACTTCTGGGCTTGGTTGAGAGCCTGTTGAGAAAGAAAAAACGGATGCCTGGCATTTCGCCTTTCACCCGTCTTTACTTTGACGAGGCTCGCCCGACTCCTGTCGAGGCGGCCCGTTTTTCATTTCTCAACACATTCAGTATAGCAGAAAAGTAGGGGAAAGTCAACCCCGTTAGAGAACGCTGCGCCTTCGGCGCGACTTCAGTCGCTGGCCCCGTTAGAATATCTATTCTAACGGGGCTGGCAGCGACTTTTCTCTAACGGGGTCAACCCCGCCCGCATCGCTACGCCCGCCAGAAACGCTGTATCTACTGCGGGCTGGCGAAGCGTTGCGGGCGGGCCCGTCACTTACTTTAGCATTTCCGTTTTTTCAGGTATAATCATTAGCAGGTACATATGAAAAACGCGCGCAAGAAAATTTATGGGATAATTCTGATTGCTACTGCGGCGCTCCTTTCCGGCTGTACGACGCCGGAGGTGCGCCCGGAAACCAAAGTAAAAGATAATTTGTCATTTTATCCCGATAAAAGCAAACAAGAAGCAACCGCTCCCCAAGCGTCGTCCGAAAATAAGACGCCGCCCGCTTCGCCTGTCGTTCCTCCTAATACTCTAACCAATAAAAAAATGTATACGACACCGCCGCAGATGACTATCGACATGGCCAAAGAGTATTCCGCCACTCTCAAAACCGACATGGGGGATATCGTGGTCGCCCTGGCTGCCAAAGAAGCGCCAACAACCGTCAATAATTTTGTTTTTTTGGCTCGCGAGAAATTTTATGATGATACCGTTTTTCATCGGACGATCAAAGGCTTTATGATCCAGGGAGGCGATCCGGAGGGTACGGGTACGGGCGGGCCGGGGTATAAATTTGCCGATGAACCGTTTGTCGGCGAATACGTCCGCGGGACGGTGGCTATGGCCAACGCAGGGCCGAACACCAACGGGAGCCAATTCTTCATTATGCATCAAGACACTGCCCTTCCCAAAAGCTATGTGATATTCGGGCAAGTGGCAGCGGGGATGGATGTCGTCGACAAGATCGCCGAGGCTAAAACCTTGCCGGGCGGAGAAGGATCATCCCCGGTGACGCCCGTGAAAGTACAGATGGTTACGGTGAGTGAGAAGTAGCAGTATTGTACAGAGTCCTCGCTAGAGAACAGTGTGTTCAATGAATAAAAGAATTTTTTTGTCTCTGTTCTAGACTCAGAAGCGCTCTCGGTTACCGAAAAAAGTCGCCCCCAATCGACGGCGGAGAAGCTCCTTTTTTCGAACCGAAGAGCGCTTCTTCAAACAAGTAGAACAACCACCAAAAAATTCTTTTATTCATTGAACGGATGCAATAAATTGTTTTGCCCATTTCGTTTGGTAATAATAAAAGAGAATATCCGATAGAGTATGCCATCTACGAAGACCGTTTCTTTTTTCCGCTTATTTTTTTTACTCGGAGCTGGGCTTTTTGTTGTGTTGAGCGGAGCGCCGTTTGCCTCGGCGCAGACGGTTTTGCCAGAGGAGGCGCTAGCGGATCTCATCAAGCCTTCCATCGTCCGCATCGCAGAGCACGTGAGCGGCACGGCGAAGATTCCCGAGATCAAGGTGGATATCCGCCAGCGTCTGGTGGCCGTGGTGCCTGGCGCATACACGGAAGTGCCGGTGGATGAGTATCTGATCGGGAGCGGCTTCATCATCCATCCGGATGGCTATATCGCTACCAATGCGCACGTGGTTTCGGAGATGACGGTGAAACAGGGGCTGGCTTCCGAGAGCGCTTTGTCGGCTTTGTACGCGAACGCGCTTTTTTTGAGCGATGCGGAGACGCAGAGTTTTCTCGAGACCGAAGGGGATAACAGCTTCAGCAAGAAAGTGCTGGACTATGTCATAGCTCACAGCGTTTTTCAGTTGCGAAGCGACGTGGCTGTGCTCCGGCCCGATTCCGAAAAGAAAACGTTGCCGGAATTGCTCGCCGATGGGTTTCCGGCGACCGTGGTGTACGAGAATGCTGATTTTTTGGATGATGAGAAGGATGTGGCGGTGCTCCATATTGAAGAAACCAATTTGCCGGCGCTCTCGCTGGGGGAGAGCGAGGGGATGGCCGTGGGAACAAAAGTTTTCATTTTCGGTTTTCCGGCGACAGCGGAATTCAGGCAGAACAGCTCGGAGGAAGCGACGTTCACCGGAGGGCTGGTGAGCGCCATCAAGCAGTCCGCGAACAGGAATTTCAAGCTCTTTCAAACCGATGCCAAAGTATCGGAAGGATCGAGCGGCGGTCCGCTCTTCGATGGACATGGCGATGTCGTCGGTCTGGTCACTTTTCAGACGGACGAGCTGAGCCGCGCTGCGGGAGACAATTTCGCTTTTGCCTTGCCGATCGAAATCGTCAAGGAGGCGGCTCAGGCGGCCAAACTTTCTCCTACCGAGGGGAAGTATAGCCAGTATTTCAAAAAAGGATTCTCCGATTTTTCCGGGAAACACTGCGGAAAAGCAGAAGATAGTTTTCGCGCGGCACTCGCTTCAAGCAATGCAACTTTCGTTTCTGAAAAATATCTGGCGTTCTATTTCAAGCAATGCGCCGAATGGCAGAGCGGGGGACTGACGCTTGATACCCGCCTGGATGAATGGCAGGGGCGCGTGCGGGCTTTGGGCAGCCCATTTTTCTACTTGGGAGGAGCCGCGCTTTTCCTTTTTGGAATTTTCGGCGGAGCCTTGTTCTGGGTCTTGCGCCAGGTTCGTCGCGAAGAAGAGGAGATCGAGGCGCTGGAGACCAGGCTCTATACTGATGAAGCCCGTATCAAGGGGTATGACAGCCCGCCGCGAACCGGCATAACCCGGCCCCGCGTTGACGGCATCCCTCGCAAAGAGAAGAAGATTGTATGATCAGCGTTTTTGATATCCTCCGGAGCAGAGAATTCCATTCGCCCTTTTTTATCAGTATCTGCATTCTGCTGGCTTTTCTTTTGCAGGAAAAGTGGGTGTATGGCATAGCGATCCTTCTGGGGCTTTGGCAGCTCCTTCTCGAATCGTATGAGCGGATCAGGCGGAGGAGATGGAATTTGGATTATCTGGCATTTATCGCTTTGGGGATGGCGCTTTTTCTCGGCGCGTTCTTGGCAGGGGCGGTCATCGCGCTCATGGTCGCCGTCAGCGCCGCTTTGGAAAAGTATGGTGCGGCGCGCGCCGAAAAAACCTTGCGTGGCCTTTTCGAGAATATTCCCAAGACCGCGCTTATCGTGACCGGCGGGGGAACGCATGAGGTAAAGCTCTCGGCGATCCAAAAGGGAGATGTGCTTCTGGTACGGCCGAATGAAATGCTGGCCTTCGACGGGTACCTCCTGTCAGACCGAGCGCTTCTCAATGAAGCCAATCTGACGGGCGAAATGGAACCGGTGGCCTATGCGGAGACGGCTGTGCTCAAAAGCGGCGCGGTGAATGTCGGTGAGACATTGAAACTTTGCGTTTTGGGTGATTTCGAGCATTCCAGCTATCGGAAGATCCTATCCTTGGTGGAAGAGGGGAAATCGCACCCCTCTCCCATCGTGCGTCTGGCCGAGCGCTACAACATTGTTTTCACTTTTTTTGCGCTCGCGTTGGCCGCGGGGGCATACCTTTTTTCCGGCGACTGGCAGCGTTTTCTGGCCGTCCTCGTGATCGCGACGCCGTGCCCGCTTCTCATCGCCGCTCCCATCAGTTTTATCGGCGGACTGAACAAGGCGGCCCGTAAAAACATCATTATCAAGAGCCCGCTTGTCTTGGAGCTCCTCGCCAAGACGAAATTATTTTTTTTCGATAAGACGGGGACGCTGACGCTCGGGCAGCCGCGTTTGAAAAAAGTAGAGCTTTTCGAACCATCTTTTTCAAAAGACAAGGCGCTCGCTATCGCCGCCGCTCTCGAGCAGCATTCGTTTCATCCGATTGCCAAAGCTCTGGTGCAAGAACGTTGCTTTTCCGAGGGGGAAGCGCTGACCGCTCGTGACGTAGAAGAAAAAATTGGCGAAGGGATTTTCGGTATGGTGGGGAAGTCGCGCTACGGTATTATTCAGGCGAAGCAGAATAGAGGGAGCGGCATGGCGGTGGATCTGGAGACTGAGGGGAAATCTGTCGCGCGGTTTTTTTTCGATGATGAACTGAAGCAGGACGTCGGGCGCGTGTTCGACTATCTGCGCGGGCGCGGGTATACCTTGGGAATTTTGACGGGGGACAAGAAAGCCAACGCCGAGCGTCTTTTCGGGCAGTTTCGTTTGCCGATTTATGCCGAGTGCCGGCCGGAGCGCAAGGCCGAGCTGATACGGCGGTATCAGCGTGCAGGGGAGCTGGTCGGGATGGTCGGCGACGGGATGAATGATGCGCCGGCGCTGGCTCTTTCGGATATCGGCATCGTGTTTTCCGGGACGGAAAACAGCGCCTCCATCGAGGCGGCCGATGTGGCGATTTTCGGGCGGGATGCCTGGCTTATCCGCGACGCGATCCACATCGGACGGCGTTCCTATCACGTGGCGCTCCAAAGCATTCTGATCGGCATCGGCCTTTCCGTGATCGGGATGTCGTTCGCTTTTTTCGGTTTCATTTCGCCGCTTTCCGGGGCGATCCTGCAAGAGGTCATCGACGTCGTGGTGATACTGAATGCATTGCGCTCGACCTACTAGGGTTGTAAAAACACAAAAGTCCAAAACCCAAAGGGGCAAACAAAACACAATATTATTCAGAGCGCAAACGAACAAAAAAGAGGTGGAAGTTTTTTTGTCCCGTGTTTTGTTTGGTTTTTGTGCTTTGAGAATTGTGCTTTAGTCTATTTGTATCTCAGGGCATCCAGGGTATCGATGCGGGAAGCGCTGCGGGCGGGGAAGATGCCGGTCAAGAGTCCGACGAACGCGCCGAAGGCGATGACGGTAGAAATGAACCAGAGCGGGCTATAGAAAAGGTCGACTGATTCTCCGCCGAAGCGATTGGCCACGAGATTGATGAGGATATTCAGCGCTTCGCCCTCGATATAGCCCAAGAGAACGCCGCCGAGAGCGCCCAAGAATCCCATCAGCGTGGATTCCATAATGAACATCATCGAGATGCTTCCTCGCGAAGCGCCGATCGCTTTCATGATGCCGATTTCTTCGGTGCGCTCAAGGAGAGCGATGGTCATCGTGTTGAACATACCGATGGCGGAAACGATGAGCGCGATCAGGCCGAAGACCATAAGCACGATCCGGACGGTGCGAAACACCTTGTTCGCTTGATCGATGGTTTCAGAGATGGAGGAGACAATAAATCCCCGCCTTTCGATTTCTTCGCGCACCCCGCCGAGCGCGTCGGTCGAGAGGCACTTCACTTTCAATTTGGTGTAGCTTTCGAAAGGAAAATCCGCGAGCGAGTCAAGCGAGAGGTACACGATATTTTCTTCGCCGGAAACAACGCCGATAATCGTATAGGCGTTTTTCGGTTCAAAGGAAGCGTTTTTGTTCGTTTGGCCGGAGGCGTCTGTTTGGAAAATGGTCAAGGTGACGGTTTTGCCGAGCATTTCTTCGGGAGGGGTGTTGAAGGCTTTGGCCACCGCCGCAGTGATGACGATATTCTGACTCTCATCTTGGGTGAAAAGCCGCCCGAAGTCTATCTTCAAGCCCTCGTTTTTGAGGAGCGCTGCGGCAGAGCTGACGGTGCCCAAGTCGAGGGTGATATCGTCGAACTTTCCTTGGCCGGCCAGTTCCAAGACCGGAATGACATCGGCGATATCGGGGATCGCTTTCAGCGCTTCGATAGCCGCGTTGTCGAGTTTTTCCGCGCCGTCTGTTTTGGCGAGCGTTACATCCAGCGTCACGAGGGCGTCCGAGGTGGTGATTTTTTGAAGGAGCGTCTGCTGCAGTCCGTAGCCGAATGAGACGAGGAAGATAATCGCGGCGATGCCGACGCTCATACCGAGAATAGTCAGGAGCGTCCGCATGGTGCGGGCCTTGAACATCCGGAGCGACAGTTTGAGAAGGTCGAAGAAACGCATTTAATTAGCTTATAGCTTATTAGCTTCACTAGCTTGTGATATGTTTGGATTTATTTTTTGTATCATATTTTGGAAGCTGATGAAGCCGCTCTAGCTATACTTGAGGAGCATCAGGATTTCTATTTCGCGGACTATTTTTTCAGCCGTGGTCTTGTGGAGGCCGACGCCGCCTTGAGAAACCGGGGCATCGAAGCGTTTCTGGAGTTCGATCTGGCCGATTTGGCTTTCGAGACGGAGCTTGAGTATCGCCTGGAGGCGCAGTTTCTGGGTTGCGGAAAGGTTGAGATGGAAATGCAGGGTGAGATATTCTGTGAGAGAGACCACTCCCGCCACGATATCCCCTTTCAGCTTTTGGGACTGATCGATGATGGCGGATGTCCGCTTCGTGAAAGAATCGGCGCGGAGCCTGTTCCAGCCCGCTCCGCCGTCATCGAGAGCGAGATCGAGCCGTTCGGAGAATGTCGGGATATTGATATTTTTGAAAAGAAGTTCTTTGAGGAATGCCTCGGCCATGCTGATCTGCTCATCACTCAGCTCGGAAAGGAGGTGTGCGAGGAGCTGTTTGGCCTTGAAGGGCACCAAGAGCACATCTACTTGTTGCGGAAGGAGGCTTTTGAATGATGCCATAAGCATTTTGAGTTCGAGAGACTCCGCTGATTTTTCTCCTTTCTCCTTTTCTTTCGCAGTTCCCGTTTTGATGGGGCGTTTTTCCTTATGGATCTCCTCTTTGATGATGCGGCCGTCTTTCATATGGATGACGCGATCGGCATAGACGAGGTGTTCCGGATTGTGCGTCACGAGGATGATGGTTTTTTTATCGACCTCATTGAGCTCTTTCAATATCTTCAGCACGTTTTCGGCGCTTTCGCTATCGAGGTTTCCGACCGGCTCATCCGCGAGAATGATTTTCGGATTGTTGATGAGCGAGCGGGCGATGGCCACGCGCTGTTTCTGTCCGCCGGAAAGCTGGCCGGGGAATTTGTCGGCCTGTTCGACGATGCCGAAACGGCGGAGCAGCTTCACGCCCGCCTGTTTGCGCTCGCTTGGATTTTCTCCGCGGAATACTTTGGGGAGACAGATATTTTCGAGGATATCCAGCGAAGAAATGAGATAAAAAGCCTGAAAAATCATACCGACGCCGGTCTGGTGGAGCTCCAGTTCCTCGGTGCGTGTCATTTTGGAAATCGCTTTGCCTTGGATAGAGACGTCGCCGTACGTAGGCGACTGCAGTCCGGCGATGGAATACAGGAGCGTCGACTTGCCGCAGCCGGAAGGTCCGTAAATGATGACGTACTCCTCCGGGTAGATAGAGAGGTCGGTCTCTTCGAGGGCGCGCGTTTCGTTGGATTTTCCCTGGTTGTAGATGACGCGCAGCTTATCGATGACGATGATGGGATCGTTCATGGTTTTTTGTTGCTGTTTCCTTTCTATGATAGCATATTTTTCTATCGGAACTAAGCCGTTACATATGTAACTTTCAATTACGAAACTCCCATTTTCTGTCATCCCCGCGCAGGCGGGGATCCAGAATGTGGCTTATTCTCAAGAACCTGGATTCCGGGTCAAGCCCGGAATGACAACTAGGAGTTGAGTTTCGTAATTTAAGGTATGTGAAGAAGACTTTTTTCTCCCAAAAGAGAGCTTTCACTTGCCGCTAGAGGAAATCTTGGCCGAATAGGTAACGGGGTAAATCTTGCGCGTTGCTTGGTGGCGGCGATATGCGCTACAATGAAAGCATAAGCGAGAAAGGCCATCTTGTATGAAACTCCCTCTGGTTTACATCGCCCTCGGCATCGTTGAGATCATCATCCTGACGCTCTTAGGATTATTTTTTTACCGCTGATGATGCAGAAATTTTTTGAAAAAATCGATTCGCTCCTCGTTTTCTGTTTTCGTCTGCATGATTTTCGTATACATTTTTGAGTATGAAATTTTTCCGTTTCGTTATTGGCGCTTTGGTTTTGAGCGGAGGCTTTTTTGTTTTTTCACTGACTGTCATTGCGGCAGGGTCAGCCGATACGAGCGGTGGGAAAGTGTTGATTGAAATGTTCGAGCGGCAGGACTGCGCTCACTGCCAGGCCGAAGAAGCTTATCTGGGAGAGCTTTCAGCCAGGCGCGGCGATGTCGAAGTGCACTCTATAGATATCGATACGCCTTTCGGGAAAGAGCTCTTCAATCAGTTTACCGAAGCACAGAAATTGTCCAAAGCCACGCCCATTACGGTGATCGGCGCGACGGTGCTTCAGGGTTTTGATTCTGGTGAAACGACGGGCCAGCGTATCGAAGATCTCGTCGATGCGAATAGAGGCAGGCCGCAGATCGGGGTGGCGGGACTCTTGGCGGGGGAAGCCGGCGAGGTAGAGGCGGCGCGCGGGGCAGTCTGCGATAGTACGACGGGGATTTGTACGATGCCCGCACCGGAGCCCCTTTTTGTGACGATTCCTTTTACTGATATAACGATCGATGCGGCGCAGTATTCTCTTCCGGTGCTCTCCGGCATCTTGGGGCTGATCGACGGATTCAATCCGTGCGCCATGTGGGTCTTGGTGACGTTTCTCATCGTGCTCGTCCAGATGGGATCGCGCCAAAGGATGTGGGTGGTAGCCGGGCTTTTCATCATTGCGGAAACCGTGATGTATTACCTGATACTCAATGTCTGGTTTACGGCTTGGGACTTCGTCGGGCTGGATCGTTTCGTGACGCCCATCGTGGGAGCGGTAGCGGTCGGGGGCGGTTTGTTTTTTCTCTACGAATGGTACACCTCTGATGGCACTTGCCAGGTGGTGGATCTCGAGGGGCGGGCGAAAATTTCCGGGCGCATCAAGAGATTGGCCAGCGAGCCGTTCACGTGGCTGACGGCTTTCGGAGTGATCGCGTTGGCATTTTCGGTGAATGTCATTGAATTCGCCTGTTCCATCGGCATTCCGCAGGCCTTTACCAAAATCATCGAAATGAACGATCTGAATGTTTGGCAGACCCAAGCGTATATGGCCGACTACATTTTTTTCTATATGATCGACGATTTTCTGGTTTTCGGGCTGGCCTTGTGGGGATTTGAGAAGCTCCATCTCACTCAGACCTATGCGCGCTGGTCCAACCTGATCGGCGGCGTGCTCATGCTTGTCTTAGGCTATCTTCTTATTTTTCATCCGGAAATACTGCGGTTCGTATAATTGAGCGAAAGGGGGAAACTTGATATACTGCATAAGTAAGTTTTAATGTAAAAAAGTATGGAAGGCGAAGCAGGGATTCCTCAAAAGGAAGAGAAATTCGGCAGAGATGCCCTCTTGGTAGCCGGGGCGGTGCTTTTGGCTGGTTTGATAGTGGCGGGGGCGATTGTCGCAGGATCGCAGAAGTTTTCTGGGGTAGCTTCTGATCCGTCCGCAAAAGATGCGGCGGTAGTCGATAACGGCGCTCAGCCACCAGCTCAGGCGACCGTCACTTTGGATCAGGTGAAGGGACTGTTTGATAACAAAAACATCACCTTTGGGAACAAGAATAGCAAAGTGCTGTTTGTCGAATTCAGCGACCCCAGTTGCCCGTACTGCCATGTGGCGGCCGGGAAAAACCCGAACCTCAATAAGCAGGTGGGAACGCAGTTCACTATGGTGAAGGATGGCGGGTCATATATTCCGCCGGTTCCAGAGATGAAAAAGCTCGTCGATGCCGGCAAGGCCGGATTTGTCTGGCTCTATGCCAATGGGCATGGGAACGGTGAAATGGGAACGAAGGCTCTGTACTGTGCCAAAGAGAAAGGAAAATTCTGGGAAGCCCATGATCTGCTTATGAGCGAGGCCGGGTACAATCTGATGAATAATGATGTCAAGAATGATAAAACGAAGTCTGGCGTACTGGCGGATTTTTTGAAGAGCGCGGTCAGTGCCAGTGATATGAAAGCCTGTTTGGAGAGCGGCAAGTATGACAATAGGATCGTCGATGATATGGCTATCGCCAGACAATTCGGATTCAGCGGGACGCCCAGCTTTTTCGTCAATACGGAAAACTTCAAGGGCGCCTACAGTTACAAGGATATGCAAGCCAGCGTCGACAAGTATCTGCAGTGATGGGGGAATAACTGGTATTTCCAAGAGAGCTCTGCTATGAGGCAGAGTTCTTCTTTTTTTGGTATAATAAGGGCGATAGCGAAGCTTGGATTTTACTTATTGGAAGAATCAAAGCATTGTAAATCGTTTAGAAATTGGCAATTAGAACTTAGAAATTATTTTTTGTATGTCTCTTTTAAATCAATTACGACAATGGCGGAATGACCAAGCGCGCGTAGAAGGCGTGGAGACTTTTCGGGTATTTCCGAATGCTGTCCTGGAGGCATTAGTTGGGGCATTGCCTAAAAGCAAGGAGGAAATGCTGGCTATCAAAGGGATTAAAGAAGCCAAGTATCGGAAGTATGGTTCTACCATTTTGAAGATTATTGGAGAATATGTCGAAACTGGTGATAAGGACAAAAAAAATTTTTCTTCGTCGAGAAACTTGAAATTAAAAACCAGAAATTTAGAAGAAGAATCGAAAGAACCAATTTCTAATCCCCAGTTTCCAATTTCCGAAGCCCTCTCGGTCAGCCAGTTTCTGGACGGACTGAATATGGAACTCTCGGGGATGGCTGCACGGGTGCAAGGTGAAGTGTCGAGTGTAGATGTCCGGGAGCGGGTGGTGTATTTCACCATCAAAGACAGCCAGGATGACAGTACGCTCAACTGCCTCATCTTCCGTTATCAGTACGAGGTTTCCGGAGTGCAGATCGCCCAAGGCGATGAGATCGTTGTGGAAGGCGTCCCGGAAATCTATAAGCCCAGTGGGCGTTTGAGCCTGAAAGTCGGCATTATCGAACTATTCGGCGAAGGTGCTTTGAAGAAGGCCTATGAGGCGCTCAAGGCGAAATTGGAACAAGAGGGTTTGTTCGCTCCGGAGCGCAAACGTGCCCTCCCGGAATTTCCTGAGACTATCGCGCTTATTACGTCCGAGCAGGGAGCGGCTATCGGAGACTTTACGATGAACTTGGGGGCGCAGGGATTCAAAGTGAATTTTTACCCGTCGAGCGTGGAAGGAAAAAAAGCCGTGTTTGAAATTATCAAAGCCTTGAAGTATTTCAATCAGCATCCTGAAAAATATGATGTGCTGGTGATCGTGCGGGGCGGCGGGAGCTTGGAAAGCCTGCAGGCGTTCAACAATGAAGCCCTCGTTTGCGAGATAGCGAGCTCGCAGATTCCGACCCTGCTTGGTATTGGCCATGAAAAAGATATTACATTGGCCGCCTTGGTCGCCGATATGATGGTATCGACACCGACGGCGACTGCCAAACAACTCCGTTTGCATTTTGATGAAGCCAGGCAGCTGGTGCGCCATTTTGAAGTTCATCTGCCGACGTTATTTCATCAGAAGCTTGCGGATGTCAGAAACATACTAGCGGGAGGGAGCGAGACGTTGCTCGGGCATCTGCATAATTTCCGTGAATTGGTAGCGACGTTGCGCCAGGATCTGACCGAAAGATTGTTTCTTATCCAAGCGGCGATAGAGCAGAAAATCGAACTTTTGCGGCAGGGAAAAAAAAGCTTGGAAAACGGGTTTGGGGCTATTCTCGAGCGAGTCACAGAGCGGATCAAGCACAGCGGCGAGCGTTTGGAGCAGTATGATCCGGCGCGCGTGCTGAAACTGGGATACAGCTTGGTGCGGAAAGGGGTAAAAGTCGTAAAAAATATAACAGACATGAAAATCGGTGATATACTGAATATACAGCTCAGTCATGGGAAGGTGAACGCGAAAGTAGAGGAAATTTTTGAATAAAAAATTTCTTCCACTCCTCCTTTCCAAGGAGGGGGCAGGGGGAGGTTATTGATGTGAGATATTCCAAACCCCTTCTCAATTCCTCTTTCCTCCCGCCCCTCACCCTCGCGGATTCGGGAGCTCCCCTCAGGCAGGGGAGCTGGGGGAGAGAAAAACAAGCCAAACGGGCAAGCTCTAGAAGTATGAATAATTAAAGTAGTACAATGTTATGCCGAAAGTAAATCTGAGCGATTCGTTGAAAAAAGTGCAGGAAATCATCCGGTGGTTTGATAATCAGGAAGAAGTGGACGTGGAGAAAGGATTGGAAAAAATCAAAGAAGGGACGGTTCTCATCAAAGAGAGCCGGACGCGTTTGAAAGAAATCGAAAATGAGTTTGAAGTGGTGAAGAAGGAATTGGAGAAAGAATGATTTATGATTATAGATTTTTGATTTTGGAATCTGTCCCTATTCATAAATCCCTGCCGGCAGGCAGGTTAAATCCAGAATCTAAAATCCTCTTTCAAGTGTGCTGAAGTTTCTAAAAATAAAATAACGGGTATTGTACCGCGGAGGATTGACCCGATTTTACTCGCCTCGATTCGAGTCGAAGCGGGCCGGCACTGCGTTCGGAAGCGAGAGTGGCCTCTTACTTCACTCACTTCGTTTGGTAATAAAGAAAAAAGTGTAAAATAAATAAGGAGGAAGGGTATGAGGCGTTATTCGGGTGACATATCGTTAGTCTTGGGCGGCGCGGCCGGCATGGGCGTGCAGACTGTCGAAGCTTTGTTGGTCCAGGTGCTTAAGCGCGAGGGCTACCATGTTTTTGCGAGCAAAGAGTATATGTCGCGCATCCGCGGCGGCTCGAACTCGACGGAAATCCGCGTGACCGACAAGAAAAAGGGTGCGTTCGTCAAGCGCATCGACTTTTTGTTTGCGATGGACAAAGACGTGATACCGCATTTGGAGGGGCGGATCTCGAAAGAGACGATTGTTCTCGGTGAGCGGGAGAAAATATGTGCTACTGCCAAAGAATGCCATGTAATAGATATTCCCTTCACGCGTTTTGCGAATGAACTGGGCAACCCGCTTTATACGAGCACGGTGGCAGTCGGGGCGGCTTTGGGCATCTTGCGAGCAGATGAAGGGTTTTTTGAACAATATTTACGGGAACATTTCGCTCGCAAGGGCGAGGAAGTGGTGAAAAAAAATATCGAAGCGGCAAAGAAGGGTTATGTGTTCGGCAAACATATCGCGTATCATGAGGGAATCGAGGTGCGGTTGGCCAAGAGCAAGGCAGTAGAAAATGAGATTTTAATTGATGGGACAGAGGCGCTGGGACTGGGCGTGCTGGCGGCGGGGTGCAATTATATTTCTTCCTATCCGATGTCACCGGGAACGGGACTGCTGACTTTTTTAGCGGATCACAGCAAAGGCTTCGGCGTGGTCATTGATCAGGCGGAAGACGAGATCGCAGCTATCAATCAGGGATTGGGAGCGTGGTATGCCGGAGCGCGGGCGATCGTCACGACTTCCGGTGGCGGTTTCGATCTGATGGTGGAAGGCGTGAGCCTTTCAGGAATTATTGAAACGCCGATGGTCGTGCATATCGGACAAAGGCCGGGGCCGGCGACGGGACTGCCAACTCGCACTGAGCAAGCCGATCTCAATCTGGTTTTGTATGCCGGGCACGGAGAGTTTCCGCGGGCTGTTTTTGCTCCGGGCACTCCGGAGGAGGCTTTTTTGGTTTCCCAGCAAGCTTTCTTTATCGCTAATAAGTACCAGACGCCCGTATTTATCCTGACCGATCAGTATTTCTTGGATTCGGTGAGGAGTATTCCAAAGGATCGCTTGCAGAAGATTAAGTCAGAAAATTTTATTATTGAAACAAGAACGGATTATAAGCGCTATAGCATTACTGAAAGTGGGGTTTCTCCGCGCGGAGTACCGGGGTATGGCCAGGGACTAGTGGGTATCGATAGCGATGAACATGATGAAGAAGCCCATATCACGGAAAGCGCGGAGATGCGTGTAGCGATGCACGAAAAACGTCTGCGCAAAATGAAAGGAATTCGCGCAAAATCTTTGCTGCCGACGGAAATCGGAGATGTGTCGCACGCGGACACGATAATCGTTTCTTGGGGATCCAATCGTGGAGTAGTTGAAGAAGCATTAGAAATTTTGAAACAAGATAACCTAGCTGGGCTTCATTTTCATCAGGTCTATCCCTTGCCGGAAAGAACAAAAAAACTTCTGACGAAGAAAAAAATCGTGGTACTGGAAAATAATTTTGGAGGACAGTTTGCCAATCTTCTTAAGCTTGAATACGGCATCAAAGTTGCTGACAATATTCTCAAGTATGACGGAGACCCTTTTAGTGTGGAAGAAGTGGTGGCGAAGCTACGCCAAATGTAAAATGAAAAAATCAAAGATGAAAATGACAATGCAAAATTTAAAAGTAAATCATGAATTCGAAACATTTTACACTTTAATCTGTCCACCTCGGCGAAGGCCTTGCGAGACGGGTCATTTTCCATTTTGATATTTACATTTTGATTTTATGTTAGATAAGAAGATATACGATATGCCTCGAGGGACGGATATGGCCTGGTGCCCGGGCTGTGGCAATTTTCCCATTCTCAATATCGTCAAAATGGCGCTGGCGGAACTGGATATCAAGCCCCAGGATGCGGTTATCTGTTCCGGCATCGGTCAGGCGGCCAAGACCCCTCACTATCTGCGCGTCAACTACTTCAACGGTCTCCATGGCCGAGCCTTGCCTCCAGCCATTGCCATCAAAGTGGCCAATCCGCGCCTGACGGTCATTGCCGAGAGCGGCGATGGCGATACGTATGGCGAGGGCGGGAATCATTTCATCCATACCATAAGGCGCAATCCTGACATCACCAATATCGTCCACGACAATATGATTTACGGCCTCACCAAAGGCCAGGCCTCGCCGACTTCCGAGAAGGGGCTGAAGAATCCCATCCAGAGGGACGGCGTCATCGTGGATCAGTTCAATCCGCTGGCGGTAGCCTTGTCGCTTGACGCGACATTTGTGGCGCGGGCTTTTACCGGAGACATTCTCCAGTCCAAAGAAATCATCAAAGCCGCCATTCTCCATAAAGGCTACGCCCTGGTGGATGTGTTTCAGCCGTGCGTGGTGTACAACAAGCAGAACACTTATCAGTGGTTCAAAGACAAGGGTTATTATGTTGACGCCAGCCACGACAAGACAGATAAGATGAAAGCTTTAGTGTTGGCGTTTGATCTCGAACGACTAGCCCTTGGCGTCATCTATCAGCGGGAAGGCAAGCCGACGTATGAAACGCTCGTCCGCGAAGGCAGCACACCGCTGTACGAAAAAGGTTTTGATACAGGAGCGCTCGAAAAACTTATTGGGACATACAAGTGAGAAAAACTGCTCCGGTGGGGCAGTTTTTTAGTCGAGGCCGAGCTGGATTTTGGCTTCCTCGGTCATCTTATCGATAGTCCAGGGCGGGTCGAACGTCAGTTCAATTTTCACTTCATTGATTGCGGGGATTTCCATCACGCGATCCTCGACTTCTTTCTGGATCTGCGCGAAAAGGGGGCAGCCGATCGTGGTCAAGGTCATCGTAATGAGGCACACGCCTTCTTTGTCCGTGACGATTTCATAAATCAGCCCCAGATCCAAGATAGACACGCCCAGCTCGGGGTCGAGCACCAACTTCAATTTGGTTCTGATTTGATCTTCGAGAGATTTTTTTTTTGGAGACATAATTTGTTTCGATGAGAATGTAAAGTTTAAAAATCAAAAATCAAAATGACCCGTCTCGCCAAAGGCTCTGCCGAGGCGGACAATGCAAAATTCAAAAATATTTCAGACAAAAAATTTGACATTTTTATCTGTCATTTTTCATTTTGATATTTACATTTTTATTTAGTGGAGCTTGGCTCCAAAGATTATTCCGGGAATATCACCTTCCCTGTCTCGTCTTTGATGATGATGGCGGCCACCGGACAGGCGCGGGCGGCATTGAGGATTGTCTCTTGATCATCTTGGTCGACCGTGGCGAGAATGCCAGCCTTGCCATCGTCATTCAAGGCGAAGGTATGGGGAGCCATAGCAGTACAGGGCGCGGCGCCGATGCAGGCGGCATTGTCGACTTCTACCGTCCAGCCATTTTTTAGTTTTACCGGACCATGCGGTT
>Ga0156211_127_pt1 | contig 28584 bp, 22 predicted proteins | sample RifCSPlowO2_12_FD_116151 | JGI IMG/M metagenome (GOLD analysis project Ga0156211, IMG submission 116151) | Candidatus Moranbacteria bacterium RIFCSPLOWO2_12_FULL_48_12 | reverse complement strand
GATCACGAGTGAGTTTGGAGACGTAGTAGGTTGGAAGGGCGCTGGAATCAGCGTAGGGCTCCTCATACTGCCTTACGAGCATAGGCAGCAGTTCGATCGCGTGAGGTAAGACGATGAATTCGGTATGGTCAGTCTTGAATCTATCAGCGACAATTTTGGCATATTTCAGTTCATTGTATTTCTCTTCCTTGAACCCTATAGAAAATGTCTTGATCGGAGTTGGAGAATTTTTTGCCATCAAGGCAACGATGGCGCTGGAGTCTATACCACCGGAGAGAAACGCGCCGATTGGGACATCGGAAATCATCCGCAGTTTCACGGATTCTTCCAGTTTTTCCAAAATTCGTTTTCTCCACTCCTCTTCGGAGAGATCAAGTTTATGAGAGTAATCAAGCTTCCAATAGCGCTGTTTCACGAGTCGTCGAGTCCGAAGGTCTAAAGTCATGAAGTGAGCAGCTTCGAGTTTCTTGATGCCTTTGAAACCGGTCAGTGGAGCAGGAACGTACTGGAGAGTCAAATAATGGTGGATAGCGAGGTAATCAGGCTCTCTCGTATACTCCGGCTGGGTCAAAATCGCTTTAAGCTCTGAGGCGAACATGAAGACGTCGTTGTCCAGATAATATTTAAAGGGCTTTTTTCCGACTCTGTCTCTGGCGCAAAAAAGTGTCTGTTCTCGCTCGTCATAGATGGCAAAGGCGAACATACCGCGGAGATGTTTGAGGCAATCTTTTCCATATTTATCGTAGAGAGCAAGAATCACCTCGGTATCGGAGTGTGACACGAAGCTATAGCCCTCTTGTTCCAGTTCCGCGCGTTTTTCCTGGAAGTTATAAATTTCGCCGTTGAAAACGATTTCATAGCGATCGAGATAGCGCATCGGCTGGTGGCCGAAAGAAGAGAGGTCGATGATAGAAAGGCGGCGGTGGCCGAGGCCGACTTTATTATCCGGTGAAATATAGATGCCGCCATCGTCCGGGCCGCGGTGTTTGATAGCATCGTTCATCGTCTCAATTTCTTGAGTTGAGAGATTTTTTGACGAGAAGGAAATTTTCCCGGCGATGCCACACATAGGTTCGAAAAAGAATCAGAAATTATGAATCATGAATCAAGAATGCGGACGAGTTCTCTGGATCCCGGGTCAAGCCCGGGATGACATTTATGTCACTTCTTTCTATTCTCGAGGAGTTTGGAGAAAACTTCAAGGTATTGGTCAGTGGCGTGATCCCAGGAGAATTTGCTTTTGACTGCTTGATAAGCATTTTGACCGAAAACAAGGCGCTTCTCGGGATGATCAATCAAATCAGAAAGCTTATCTTTTAATTGCTCAATATTTTTTGGCTGAGTAAGATAGCCATCATTATTTCCGGAAATGATTTCTCTGGTGCCGCCGACATCGGTAGCAATGATAGCCTTTTGACAAAGAGCCGCTTCGGTGACGGCCGTCGGAAGCCCTTCGGTGTAGCTCGGATTGACGACAATATCGGCGGTTTTGAGGACAGCAATAGATTCTAGGAAGGGAAGATTTCCGAAGAAAATGACTTGGCTATCCAATTGATACTTTGAGACAAGTTTTTTGAGGCTTTCTTCTTCGGGACCGCTGCCGATGATGAATGATAAAATACCGTTTCGTTCCAATCGGGCGACAGCGGCGATAAGATCGCGTACACCTTTGCCGTCAATGAGGCGTCCGATAAAGGCGATGATGGTTTTGTCAGCGTATTTTTCCCGCAGATCGCTTCGTGGCTCGATGCCTTCTATTCTTTCGATGTTGGCGCCACGATAGATTACCTGGCAGTCAGTTCTTCCGGAAAGCCTCTTCACGAAGTCGGCCGATGCCTGTGAATTGCCGATGATATGATCGGCATAGCGGAGAATGAGCTGTCCGAATGTCCTATCATAGAGTTCGCCAAGCCTGGTTTTGATCTGGCCGTTGAACTTTGCGAAATCGGAACCATGTTCGATGTGGAGGAGAGGAAGTTTCTGTTTTCTGGCGTACCGGAGAGCCATCAGGGAGGGAAAGAAAAATCGCGTGCGGGAAATTACGATATCATAATCCTCTTTGAAGATGGAGTTCCATTGTCGCCAGAAATCTGCGCGCCAGAATCTCGGCACGGGATAATTGTGAATAGGCTCGAAAGCGGGGAAACGGATGATGCTTACTCCGTTGCGGCGCGTTTCAGTTTCTGGAGCATCTTCTGGTAGGCGCGGCGTGAAAACATGAATTTTTATCTCTTTTTGCGAGAGGTATTTGTTGAATTCGTCGCTATGACTTTCCAAACCACCAATATGTGGAGGATAAAACGGTGAAAAGACGAGAATGTGCATAGAGTCTTTATTGCTCGGTTACTTGCCAGATGATTACAGCGTTATTGGGTGCAATATAGATTCGCTGGAATCGATCTGGAAAATTATCAAATGGAAAGGAGTCTATGAGAATATTTTTGTCTTTTTCAAAATATGGCCTGCTCGCGTAGATATTTTTTTCGCTTGTTTTTGCGTAGTAAATATAGGAATATCGCCCTCTCTTTTTTTGAAAATTTTTCATTTCGATTGTAAGTTTCTCTATGCTATCTAAATGCTGTTTTCCGGCGAGTACATTTTTAGAAATGATCTCTGTATCGATAGCGGGATTCTTTTCTTTCAGTTGTCTAACTGTTTTTTCTAACTGAACTGTAATCGCGTCATAGTTGAGCTGTATCTCTTTTTCTTTTTCTGAAAAACTCACATAGTGTGCATTAAAAACACTTAAATCAGAATAGAAAAGAGGGGTTCCGACATTTATATATTCTGATTGCGAATGGACTTCGAGGAGATTTATATTGCCACGGGTAAAGAAAATCCTATCTTTCGGCAAGTGAGCTTTGATCCACTCTGCTGAAGCGAGTTGCTCAGGCGTAATAAGATATTTTTTAAACGAATTTATGTATGTAGCGCTACCCATATTTAAGATGACCGTTGCGATAAAAATAGAGACAAGCCAGGGATATTTATGCGGAAATTCCCGAATGAACAGAAGAAAAAAAGCGACGATAAAAAAACCAGCGAAGCCCCAGGCGCGTTCAGGGAAAAGCGCAAAGCTGAAAAAGCGCGGAAGGATCTCGGCAAGTATGAAGAATAAAAGAAAGGAAAGTACGAGCACTGCAACTTCTTTCTGTGATGCATATTCAAGAAAGCGTTTTTGAACAGTGGTTTTTCTCAAGTAAAAAATGCCGATAAAGAGGAGGAAAAGTATAAAGAAAACAGTCGGACCTGCATAAAATAAATAATACTTAACTACGCCAATCCAATTGCCCCAGCCGACTTGATTCCCATCAACATTTGTATAGACGAGCGGAAAAGAGAAATTTATCTGCAATTGTGGAAGAATCACGGCAATTCTTGTGAGCCAAAAAGAAAGAAATGTGTACATCGGGATAAATAACGATTGTCCATATGAAAGCAACAGAAGAAAAACAAAGGTTGAAGATAACTTATTTTCTCGGATTTTTTTAAAGATGGAGTATCGATAGGAATAGACAGTTATTCCGAACCAGGGCAAAAAGATAAGCAGCGCCGCTTCATGATAAAAGTAGGCTCCAAAAATAATGGCTCCGGCTAAAAAATAAAAAAATTGCTTCTGTGAAAAAAGCGAATAGAGAAGAAAATAGATAAAAAAAGCGATACAAATGTTGAGGAGTGCCTGAGGGATAGGCATGAGGGAGTAAAGAATAGCAGAAGCGCTTGCGAGAGGGAGAAGATACAGGGCGAAACGGCTTGTCGTTCTGACATAAAATCGGCTCAAAAGAACAGCCGGAAGAAGCGTAAGAAGAAACAAGAACGGGAAGATATATTTATAAAAAGTGTAGAGGTCGATCTGTGCTGTCTGATTGAAAATGTAAGAGAACGAAGAAAATAAAGGCCGCGAAAGATGGAAGGATGTAAGAATATTTTGTGAAAATTCAGTATTAAACTTGGGCAGCCAATAGTAAGGATCATAGTCCGGAAGGGGGTGATAGGCAGAAACTATAATCCAGATGAGGGCTATATAACTGGCACTGCTTAAGAATATCATCCAGGAATCGCTTGTCTTTTTTTCTTTAAAAGGTTCTGATTCTTTTGTTTCTGTTTCAAAAGAAAATGGATTAAAAAGAAAAGCGGCAAAGAATAATAGAAGAGCATTTATAAAAGGGAGTTCAGGAAAAATAGTAGTAAACAAAGAATACTCCAGCGTTAGAAGGGAGGGTGAGAGGATAAAGGAGAGTATCACTCCCGAAATAATTTTTTCCAGGAGATCAAATTTTTGGGAGAATATTTTTTCTAGGAAAATGGAGAGATTGATGCCTAAAAGCGGAAAAAGAATTATCAAAGCAGCTAGAGATTTGAATGTTTGAAGAACAGAATTTTTATCAAATAAAAAATAAAAAAAAACTATTATTCCGTAAAGGGAGAAAAAGAAAATATTTATCCAAAAGAGCCTCCCCATTTTTAACATAACTGAATAACTTTTATGATATATCCTGATTTGTGTCTTTTCCCCTGATTTCTCCAAGCGTGTCTTTTCGGGTAACGATGGAAATTTGTTGTTCCAGGCGCTCGATGGCGGAGAGGAGCTTGAAGATCATCATAAAGACGAGGAGAAAGCCGGCGAGAATAACGGCATTGACATTATTCTGAATACCGATGAGTTCGGCGACAGAATTGCTGATACTGGGGAAAGCGACGACGATAGCCATCCCGCCCCAGACGATGATGCGGATGAAGAGCTTGATGACAGTTTGTCCGCTTTGGCGTTTGAAGTAGTTGGTGATGCCCTGATAGAGCATAAAGGCGGCCACGGCGAGGATGACGATTTGATAGAGGGCGAGGGACATAAGGGTGAGTTTATCAAGTTAAAAAGTCGAAAGTTTACCCTGTGAAATAATCCGCCCAAGCGGGTTCCTGCAACTTGCCCTGTGAAATTGTGGGTTTTGCCACATCGCTTCGCAGATTTCACAGGGGGAGCGATTTCACTGGGTGAATAAAGTTAGAAAGTCAGGAAATCCATATTAAGAAACAAGATTCCAGATGATTTTCTGAATTATATCAGCATTTTTGCTTTCAGGAAAGCTTGTTTTCAAAGGCAAGAACGATTATCACTTTTGGTTCAATGTGTAAACGTATAGATCCTCACTTTGTACCAAAAAGGTTGACTTAATATTTTATAATATATATAATGCGTATGTAACAAAATATTAGTATTTTATAACATATGACAAATAAAATGAATAAAAATGAGCTTATAGGTATACTTGAAGATTGGAATTTTTGGAAAAAAGATTTAAAAGTTGGGCTTAACAGAAGCTCTTATTTGAATATTTTAGAGGGAAGGCTTCCCAGTGAACAGATAAAGGTAATAATAGGGGCTAGACGAAGCGGAAAGTCCTATATAATGAGACAACTTGCCAAGTGGCTTATAGAAAAGAAAGGGGTTAATAAGAATAATATCTTAATAATCAATTTTGAGGATCCTCGGTTTACTGGATTAGACACAAAACTTCTTCAGCAAGCACTCGATGTCTATTTGGAGACTTATAAGCCAGAAGGAGAAATATATGTTTTTTTAGATGAGGTACAAGAAATCCCAAGATGGGAAAAATGGGTGAGAACCATGCAGGAGCTGGGGAAAGCTAATATAATCGTTTCTGGTTCTAACTCAAAGCTTTTAAGCAGCGAGTTGGCGACAGTATTGACAGGGAGACATTTAGATATGACGGTGATGCCGCTTTCTTTTGCAGAATTTTTGAAATTCAAAAACTTGGAGATAACCAATGAGTTGGAATGTATAAGAAATGAGATAGTGTTAAAATCATTTCTCAAGGAGTTTTTAGAATTTGGTTCTTTCCCTTTGGTAGTTTTAGGACAAGATAAGGAAAGCATTCTTCTTTCGTATTTTGATGATGTGGTTAATAAGGATTTGATAAAACGTTATAAAATAAGGAAAACTGAGGAAATAAAAAGTTTAGTAAAATTTTACTTAAGCAATGTATCTTCCCCCGTCACATTTACTTCTGTTGGAAAATTCCTCAATATATCTACTGTATCAGCTGAGAGATTTTCTGCATATTTAGAAACTTCATATGTAGTGTTTTTTCTGAAGAGATTTTCATTCAAAGTTAAACAGCAGGAGAAGAGTCCAAGAAAAGTATATGCCGTGGATACCGGATTAGCTAATGTTGTTGGGTTTCGCTTTAGTGACAATTTTGGCAAGTTGGCTGAAAATATGGTATTTCTTGAACTCAAAAGAAGATCAAACTTTGATCCAAGTATGGAAATATATTATTGGAAAAGCTTGGCTCAGGAAGAAGTTAACTTTGTGGTTAAAAGAAATACTAATGTCACGGAACTTATCCAAGTGTGCTGGGACATACAAGATATAAATACAAAAAAGCGAGAGACTAAGGTACTTCTCAAGGCGATGTATGAGTTTAAACTGGACAGCGGGCTCATAATAACTGAAGATTTTGAGGGAGAAGATAATTTTGGCGGAAAGAAAATCCGGTATGTGATTCTAAAAAAGTGGCTATTGGGGTTGTAAAGATATTCGTAAGTTGCGAGGATATTTCAAACTGATAAGGTTCCAGATGATAGTTGATTAAGATTAGCTGATAAGATTCCAAATGATTTTATAGAGGGTTTTGAGGCCGTTTGCGAAGCTTTGTTTGTGGATCTTGCCCATTGAGTATTCAGTGTAGCGCACTTGGATGGGAATTTCCATATATTTGAGCTTGTAGAGGTAGATCTCTCGGATCACCTCGCTGTCGTACTCATAGCGGTCGGTCTTTGTGTTGATAAGCTCGGCGGCATGGCGGGAATAGGCGCGGAAACCGGACTGGCTGTCGGAGACATAGAGGCCGTAGAAGAACCAGGTGACGAGATTGCCTATCTTGTTCTGCCAGATCTTATAGCGGGGCATACCAACTGGATTCTTGAGGCGCGTGCCCAAGACGACGTCGCAGTGGTTTTTCTCGATAGGTTCTATGAGGCGTGCGATATCCCCTGGGTCATGCTGGCCGTCGGCGTCCATGGTGACGATGATATCGGCGCCAAGGAGCTTGGCTGCCTCGATGCCGGTCTTGGTGGCGGCGCCTTTGCCGCGGTTGAGACGGTGACGGAGAGTCGTAACTCCGGTTGCCCTGGCTGATTTATACGTATCATCTTGACTGCCATCATCTACGACGACGATATTATCGTATCCGGCAGCGCGGATTTCGGCGATAACGGATTGAATAACGGCCGCTTCATGGTAAGCAGGAACGACTATAAAAGTCTGTAAAGTTGGAAAGTCCATAAAGTCTATCAAGTCAAAAAGTCGGAAAGTCGGAAAGTCGGTAAAGTCCAAGGAAAGTCGGAAAGTTTACCCTGTGAAATAATCCGCTCGAGCGGATTCCTGTGAAGCAGGATTTCACAGGGTGAATAAAGCTAGAGTGTTATTTATATCTTCCCATCCAATCATTCAGGCGGATCTTGAGGAGGGCGAAAAACATATTGATGGAGTCTTTGAATGTATTGACATTGGTGTTGCGCGGATCCTTTTTGACGCTGACAGGAAGGATGGCAACCCGGAAATTGAATTTCTTGGCCAGGAAGAGCAGTTCGGCATCGAACGCGAAGCGTTTTACGGTGATTTTCCTGAAAAGGTCGAGCGCGATAGCGCGTCGGAAGAGCTTGAAACCGCATTGCGTGTCGGAAAATTCAAAATTGCCGAGAAAAATGATTTGCAGAAGGTGAAACCCGCGAGCCAGCATGACGCGGTACCAAGGGGCGGGTTCTTCGAAGCTTGATCCGGAGACGAGGCGGGAAGCGATGGCGATATCTGCGGAACCGATAGCGGAAGTGAATTTTTCCAATTCATCGATAGGAATCGTCAGATCGGCATCGATAAAGAGGATTGGATCAAATTTCGAGGCAAGGACACCCGCCTTGATAGCCGCTCCCTTGCCTTGATTTTTGGCGAAAGGGATAAGGATGAGAGGGATGTCCGGATGGGCGTTGCCGAAGCGCTCGATGTTCTTTCTCGTATCGTCCGGACTGCCATCGGTTACGACGATGATCTCGAAATGAAGAAAGCGCCCTTTGAGGTACTGCGAGAGCGTTTTTATATTCGTTTCTATCACCTCCGCTTCTTTGTAGCAGGGGACGACAACGGAAATCTGGTCAAATCGCATAGAGAAGAGAATGGAGTTCTTTCTTGCGAATCATATCAGGAAAAAGTCAATCTTGAAAGCTACTTCCGCTCACGACGATTTGCTCGCCAGCAGTATCCACGCTGACAGCGTTTTTTGCCCGCATTACTATTAAAGGAAGCATTGTGGACAGGCGCATTGTCAAAATTGGAAGCTTCCGTTATCATAGGATCATATGTAGAAAATTAACCCCATTGTTCCATTTGCTCTTTTGATTTGAGAGTGAGTGCTGTTTGAACATCGAGCATTTTTAGCGTATTATCGTAGAGAGAAGTTAATCATTTAAGAAACAAAGCAATGAGTATTCGGAATAAATTATATACCGTCGAATCGGTCACCCTGGGACATCCGGACAAGGTATGCGATCAGGTTTCTGACGCGATACTGGACGCCTGTTTGGCAGAAGACCCGATGAGCCGGGTGGCCGTGGAAACTTTCGGCAATCACGGAGAATTCAATATCGGAGGCGAAGTGACGACCAACTCCAAGGTGGACTATGCGGCTATCGCGAGCCGGGTGTATAAGGAGGCCGGCTATGAGGCGCCGCTTTCGATACATGTGCATGTGGTACAGCAATCGCCGGATATCGCTCTGGGAGTGGATACCGGCGGGGCTGGCGATCAGGGGATTATGTATGGTTTCGCGACGGATGAAACTCCTGAATTTTTGCCGAGAGGCATCGTCTTGGCGCACCAGCTGACCGAAGGATTGGAGAAGTTGCGCAAAGAGGGAGTTGTGAAGTGGCTCCGTCCCGACGGCAAGTCCCAGGTGACGATGATGGACGGAAAAGTCCAGACCATTCTTGTGAGTACGCAGCATACCGAAGATGTTTCGCAAGAAGAGATCAGGCAGACCTTGATCGACAAGCTGATCACTCCTCTGGTAGGCGATGCAAGCAAAATCAATATTTATATCAATCCGACCGGCCGGTTCGTGCAGGGCGGATTCGATTCGGATACGGGACTGACCGGCCGCAAACTGATGGTGGACACCTATGGCGGACTCATTCCGCACGGCGGCGGCTGTTTTTCCGGCAAGGATCCTTCTAAAGTCGATCGCTCCGGTGCCTATATGGCGCGCTTTGTCGCCAAAAATCTGGTCGCCAATGGTTTTGCCAAGGAATGCCTGGTATCGGTCGCCTACGCTATCGGCAAAGCCGAGCCGCTTATGGTAGAGGCGCTCGACGAGGATGGCAAGAGCCTGCGCGATATCGCGATGCAGTATTTCGATTTCCGTCCCCGCGCCATTATGGATACGCTCAAATTGCGCCAGCCGATCTACGGCAAGACGGCCAAGTACGGGCATTTCGGCAAGGCGGGTCTGCCTTGGGAAGAAATTATAAAAATGAAAGCTTAGGACTGAGCGTTTGGCGAACTTCTGCGTTGCGGAGCCTCTGCTCCGTCTCCAGCGTAACTAATAGTATGCTTCCGACGTCGCTTTCTCCGCGCCTTGAATTTCATCCAAACGCTCAGTCCTAATGAGAGATGGAATGAACACAGAAAAAGAATACGACATCATTGGTATCGGCAACCCTCTTTTGGATATTATCATCGAAGTGGAAGAAGCCGTTTTGCTCATGCATGGGCTGAAGAAGGGCGAGATGCATCTCGTGGACAGCGCGCAAAGCCAGAGTATTTTGGAAAGCTTGGAGGAGCATACAAAAACATACATTTCGGGAGGGAGCGCCGGCAATACGGTAACTGGCGCTACGCTTCTCGGTGCCAGAGGATTATTCCTCGGCGTCATTGGCGATGATCTGCATGGCGACGCGTATGAGGAAGAAATGCAGAGAGGCGGCGTGATTACCAATCTTCTGCGGCATGAAGGAGCGGAGACTGGATGTGCTATCACTTTTGTCACTCCCGATGGAGAGAGGACGTTTGCTACCTGCCTGGGTGCCGCCAAACATTTGGGGAAGCACCACATTTCCGAGGCGGATATACGAAAAAGCAAGATTCTTCATATCGAAGGCTACCTTTTGGAAGATGTATCTACCCGGGAGGCAGTGATGGCCGCGATGGATTTTGCCAAAATGCATGGTACGCTGATTTCCATCGATCTTTCGGCCGCGTGGCTCATAACGAAAAATCTCAGCGTTATCAGGGAGATAGTAAAAAAATACGTGAATATCGTCTTTGTCAATGAAGATGAAGCATATGCGTTTACCGGGAAAAAGGAAAGAGAAGCTCTGCAGGAAATATGCGATCTTTCTGATATCGCCGTGGTAAAACTGGGAGCGCGGGGCAGTCTGGTGCAGACAGGAAACAAAGTATATACGATCGATCCGTATGTCGTAGAGGTAGTGAATACCAACGGCGCGGGGGATATGTATGCGGCCGGGTTCTTGCATGGGATAGCCAAGGGGCAGAATATAGAGTCAGCTGGGAAGGTCGGCAGCCATGTCGCCGCTCTCGTCGTCAATAGTCCCGGAGCACGCCTGCACGAAACGCATTATCGGAAATTGAAAGATATATTAAAAGAGTTTGAAAGTTCGTAAAGTTTATAAAGTCGAAAGTTTATCAGGTTTATAAAGTTACAAGTTTTTAAAGTAAGAAAAAATATCATGAACGAGACAGAAAATTACAAAGTAGCGGATATTTCTCTTTCTGAATTCGGGTGCAAGGAGATTGAGATGGCGGAAAAAGAAATGCCGGGGCTGATGGCGCTTCGGGAGAAATATGGCTCTTCCAAGCCTTTTTCAGGCGCGCGGATTTCTGGAAGTCTGCATATGACCATTCAGACAGCCGTACTCATCGAGACGCTTTCCAAACTGGGAGCGGATGTGCGTTGGGCGTCGTGCAATATCTATTTCACCCAAGATCACGCCGCCTCAGCTATTGCCAAGAGCGGTATTCCGGTATTCGCTTGGAAGGGCGAGACACTCGAGGAATACTGGTGGTGTACCTGGAAGATATTTGATTTTGGCGGTGAAAACGGGCCGCAGCTCATCGTGGATGATGGCGGCGATGCGACGCTGATGCTCCACAAGGGCGTCGAGTGCGAGAAAGATCCGGCGCTTCTGGATCAGGATTATTCCAAGGAACCGGAAGATGTGCAAGAACTGATGAAAAGGCTGAAAGCGGTGTATGCCGAGGACAAGCAGTTCTGGAGCAAGCGCTTGCCGGCCGTGAAAGGCGTTTCCGAAGAGACGACCACCGGCGTGCATCGGCTCTACCAGATGATGCAGGAGGGAAAACTCCTCTTTCCGGCCATCAATGTCAATGATTCCGTGACGAAAAGCAAGTTCGACAATCTCTATGGCTGTCGCGAAAGCTTGGTGGATGGCATCAAGCGTGGAACCGACGTGATGATCGCGGGAAAGACCGTCGTCGTATGCGGCTATGGCGATGTTGGCAAAGGCTGCGTAGAGAGTTTGTCGGGATTCGGAGCGCGTATCATCGTGACTGAGATCGATCCGATCTGCGCCCTGCAGGCCGCTATGGAAGGCTATGAAATCCGAACGGTTGAAGAAGTCGTCGCAGAAGCGGATATTTTCGTCACGGCTACCGGCAATCGCGATATCATCACGACCCTGCATATGGAAAAGATGAAAGACGATGCCATCGTGTGTAACATCGGCCATTTCGACAATGAGATCCAAGTGGAAAAATTGGAACAGTATCCCGGTATCAAAGAGATTTCCATCAAGCCGCAAGTGGACAAATTCATTTTCCCGGATGGACACGCCATCATCCTCCTTTCGCGCGGCCGGCTGGTGAATCTTGGCAACGCAACGGGTCATCCGAGCTTTGTCATGAGCACATCATTCACCAATCAGGTCTTGGCGCAGCTTGAGCTGTGGGCCAAAGAGCATGCGGTGGGCGTCTCTACGCTGTCCAAAACGCTCGATGAAGAAGTGGCGCGCCTGCATCTCGGGAAGCTCGGCGTGTCGCTGACCAAGCTTACTCCGGAACAAGCCAAATATATCGATGTTCAGGTAGACGGCCCATACAAAGGCGATCAATACCGCTACTAATCCCTTCTCATTTTGGAGGTGTATTTTTGGGCAGAGGTTTTTGCTTTTTTACTGATTTTACGCTAAGATAAAGCCATGTCCGAAAACCAACTTTATTTATCTGTCGTCGTTCCGCTCTACAATGAGGAGGGTGATGTGAAAGAATTGCATGAGAGAATCAAACAGGCGGCCCAATCCATTGGGCGGCTGTTTGAAATAATCTTCATTGACGACGGTTCCAGGGACAAGACACTTCCTTCCACACGGGGCTTGTCGCCTTTGAAGCTTATTGTATTCCGCAAGAATTTCGGTCAGACAGCGGCATTTGACGCCGGTATCAAGGCCGCCAAGGGAGAGATCATCATCACGCTCGACGGCGATCTGCAGAATGATCCGGCGGATATCCCGTTTCTGCTTGCGAAGATCGATGAAGGGTACGATGTCGTTTCCGGATGGCGCTTCAACCGCCAGGATTCTTTGATGAAGCGTTTCTTTTCCCGCGGCGCCAACCTCTTGCGCAAGATTCTCATCAAGGATAACATCCATGATTCCGGCTGCAGCCTGAAAGCCTACCGGCGCGAATGTTTCCGCTCTGTGGATCTGTTCGGCGAGATGCACCGTTTCATTCCGGCTCTCCTCCAGTTGGAAGGCTTTCGGGTGACGGAAGTCAAAGTATCGCACCATCCGCGCATCCACGGGATGACGAAATACAATTGGAAACGCGCCATCAAAGGTTTCGTGGATATGCTTTCCATCTGGTTCTGGCGCAAGTATTCCTATCGGCCGCTCCATCTTTTCGGCGGCGGCGGGATGTTTCTCTTCACTATCGGCAGCGGCATCCTCGTCTGGATGCTTACCCTGAAAATCTTTTTTGGGGCATCGCTTTCCGAGCGTCTCTGGCCGCTTGTGGGCATCTTTTTTGTCCTGATCGGCGTGCAGCTCTTTGTTTCCGGCCTCTTGGCCGATATGGTAGTGCGCAATTACTACCAGACCCGCAATCGGATGAACTATTCGATCCGCGAAATTCGTGAGCAGTAAAAAGGAATCACGAATCAAGAAATATTTTTTAATTCGTGAGGCAATTGTGTTGAGTTGCCTGTCCATGATTTTTGACTCTTAATTCTTAATTCTTGAAGAAATGAAACTGACTTTTCTCGGGACGGGATATGTGGGGCTGGTGTCGGGCGCTTGTATGGCGGAAATCGGACATGCGGTGATCTGTGCGGATATCGATAGGAAAAAAATCACTTTTCTGAAAAAAGGCGGCATCCCTATTTATGAGATCGGTTTGGAAGAAATTGTCGCGCGCAATGTCAAAGAAGGGCGGCTCCGCTTCGCGACGGATCTGAAAGCGGCTATTCAGGATGCTGAAGTTGTCTTTATGGCTGTCGGAACGCCGGAAGACAAGGCGACCGGACAGGCTGATCTCCAGTATGTTTTTGCGGCCGCTCGGACTTTCGGCAAGCATCTGAACGGTTATAAAATTTTTATCGACAAATCCACCGTGCCGGTGGGAACGGCGGAAAAAGTAGAGGAAATCATCAAAAAGGCTTCCAAAGGGAGGCATCCTTTTGATGTCGTTTCCAATCCGGAGTTCTTGCGCGAAGGAGCCGCCGTGAAAGATTTTCTCAATCCTGATCGCGTCGTGGTGGGAACGAAATCCGTCAAAGCGCGCAAACTGATGGAACAAGTCTATCGTCCGATAGCTCGCGCCGGCCGTCCGGTTATGTTTACTGACTTGCGGAGCGCTGAAATCATCAAATATGCCGCCAATACTTTTCTTGCCATGAAGATCACTTTTATGAACGAAGTGGCTAACTTTTGCGATGTGGCCGGCGGGAATGTGAAGGAAATTGCCAAAGGCCTCGGGTACGATAGCCGTATCGGAGCGCGTTTTCTTTATGCTGGTATCGGGTACGGCGGTTCTTGCTTTCCCAAGGACGTGAAAGCGTTCATCAAAACCGGCCATGAGTATGATGCTCATTTCCGTTTGATCGAAATGGCGGATGAAATCAATGCCGATCAGCGCATCAAACCATTCGTGAAATTGAATCAGGTCTTCGGCGACAAGCTGAAAAACAAAACGATCGCAGTATGGGGGCTGGCCTTCAAGCCGCGCACCGACGATGTCCGCGAAGCTCCGGGACTGCAGAATATCCGCCTGTTCCTCGATGCCGGAGCCAAGGTCAAAGCCTTCGACCCGGTGGCGATGCCGAATACCAAGAAAATTCTTCAGCACAAAAATATTGTTTATACCAAAAAAGCATCGGATGCTCTCAAGGGCGCTCATGCCCTCATTATCTGTACCGAATGGGACGAGTTCCGCGTGGTTGATTACAAAGATCTCAAGAAACGTATGAAGGGCAACATCATCTTTGACGGCCGCAACGTCTTGGAGCGCAGCGAGGCGGAGAAAGAAGGCTTTACTTATTTTGGGATCGGCGTGTAGCGTGTGAAAAGTTAGAAAGCTGAAATGTTCATAAGGTCAAAAGCTCATAAAGTTTTTACTTGCAAACTTTAAAGACTTGATAAGCTTTAGGAACTCTCTTTTATGAAAATCCTTTTTCTCAATTATGAATATCCACCGCTCGGGGGCGGGGCGGGGAATGCTACCGCTTACTTGCTCAAGGAATATGCCAAAATTCCTGGTCTCGAGGTGCACCTAGTCACCTCTTCCGTCGATGGCGATTATCATCATTTTCCAGCAGAGGGCAGGGTAACGATCCACTCTATACCGATCGGAAAGAATAAACGGAATCTGCATCATCAATCAATGAAAGATTTGCTCATCTATTCATTCAAAGGATATCAGTTCGCGAGTGGACTACAGAGGAAAGAGCAGTTCGATGTCATTCATGCTTTTTTCAGCGTGCCGTGCGGATATATGGCGAGACGCCTCTCGAAACGGTATGACATACCATATATCGTGTCTCTCCGCGGAGCCGACGTACCAGGATTCAGCGAGCGTTTTTCTCTCCTCTATACTTTTCTCAAGCCTCTCATCTGCAGGGTATGGCGACAGGCGTACCGGGTGGTGGCGGCGAGCGAGGGACTGAAAAATTTGGCGCTCAAAACGAATGAAAAACAAGCGCTGGACGTTATTTATAACGGAGTCAGTGTGGATGATTTTTTTCCGGACACTTCCAAACAGCCCCATGACAAGTTTGTTATTACGCTGGGAGCAACGAGGATTACCGCTAGAAAGGGGATTGAATATCTCATCCGAGCGGTCGCGAAACTGGTTTCCAAACATCCGCAAGTGCTTCTCGAAATTATGGGTGACGGGAATGATAGAGAAAGACTGGAGGGAATAGTGCGCGAGCTGCGTTTGGGAAATAGCGTCCGTTTCTTGGGCAGGATCTCTCGAGAAGAAACTCGCCCATATTATCAAAAAGCCCATCTTTTCGTATTGCCATCGCTCAATGAAGGGATGAGCAACGCCATGCTTGAGGCTCTTTCCTCAGGCCTTCCGATCGTGACGACCGATACGGGCGGAGCCAGGGAACTGGTGGAAGAAGGGGTGAACGGATTTATGGTGAAGATGAAAGATGTTGATGATCTGGCGGAAAAATCGGAACGGCTCATGAGCGATGAAGCGCTCCGCATCCGTTTTGGTCAAGCCAGCCGAAAGCGAGCCGAAGCGCTGAGCTGGAAGAATGTGGCGACCAGTTACTACCATCTGTATCAAGAGGCAATACAAAAGAAATGAAAAAGACACTGCTTTTTGGCGTGAAAATTATTGTCGGTGGCGGGCTTGTTTTGTGGCTGATCGAGCGCGTCGATTGGGAACGGGTAGGGGCGCAGATATACGACATTTCATTGCCGTTTCTTTTTTTGTATATCGTTTTCCAACTTCTTGGGAATCTTATTTCGGCGAAGAAATGGCAGATCATCGCGAGCTTGAAGGAGCTTCATTTCACTGTGAAAGAAGGATTTTTCGCGTATCTCACTGGTGCGTTCATCAATAATTTCCTGCCATCGACGCTCGGCGGCGACGCCTATCGCAGTCTCTGGCTCGCCAAGCGCTCCGGGGCCCGTGCCGCGGCGCTTTCCACGGTGATCTTCGATCGTTTTATCGGACTTTGGACGATGGCGCTTCTGGCGCTCGCCTTGAGCCCGCTCTTGTTTCCTTTCATACGAGAGAGCATTCCGCTCGCCCTGATACTCGCCGCTCTCGCCATTTTTTTCATCGTCGATCTCGTCATCACATATGCCTATTGCCAGTCGTGGTTTCACGTACTGGTGGCTCGTCTCCCATTTCACAAGCTCCGGCGTTTTTTGGAAGAGATTATTTTTTATACGAAAAAACATATCTGGTGGCGGACCAGCCTCTGGTCGGCGCTGTTTATCTTCACTGGCATAGCGCTCTCCAATTTCGCGCTCTTCCATTCGCTCGGGAGCGCTATCGGATTCATTCCGTTTCTCTCCGTCATTTTTCTCGTGACCATCATATCGGCCGTGCCGCTCTCAATCAACAACATCGGCATCAAAGAATGGGCCTACATCACTTTTTTCGGTCTCATCGGAGTGAGCGCGGAAACGGCCGTGACGGTGGCGCTTCTCTCTCGTTTCATGCAGATGCTGATTTCCTTCATCGCTCTTCCGCAATACTTGAGGAAAGAAGACATAAAACAGTAGGCTCTTTTCAGTTTTCAGAGAGAGCCTATTCGCTCACCCGTACCACTTTGATAAAGTTTCCTGGTCGGCCATCAATTTCGAGAAGCCAGGCGGGATTCGGCGCGTTGTAATATTTATAAGCGGTGAGCCCGGATTTTTCTTCCCAGCGATCGTAGCGGGACATATAGCGGATCTGTCCGCGGCGCGTGAGGACATAATAATTCGGCTGCATCATTTCTTTATCGAATGAGTAGGCTGTGAGGCATTTTCCGACGAAGAATTCACAGACGCCATAATAGTCGCTCCAGGCGAGGAGGTTTTCGGCGTCTGGCAGGGAATTGAGATACTGTGCGGCCTCGTAACCGCCATAGCCCCAGGAATCGCTGATGAGAGCGCTTTTGGGAAGCAGAAAATTGGCGTAATTGGAATAAAAAGGCTTGAGAGCGAAGAGGCTTCCGAGCGAACCCAAGAAAATGACCGCGGTTATGAGAAGCGGCGCCCACTGCGCGGTCAGTCGTTTACGGATGGACCAGAAGCCCAAGGCCGCCAAAAAAGCGAAAAGGGGATAGAGAAGAACGCTGTAGCGCGGTGTCGCGAGCACGTTGGAGAAGAGAAGGAGGAGCGTGTATGCAAAAACGAAAGAGAATAAGCTGTAAGCGAAAAAGAAAGAAACATTATTTTTCTTTCCCAAAAGCGTGATCAGTAGGGCTGCTGACCCCAGGAGTACGAGCGGGGTGAGCGAAAAGACCAGCGGGTTCCACTCGAGCAGGAAAGCCTCGAAGAAGTTCGGTACATCAGTATAGTAGCGGGCATCGCTCAGGTCTTTGATGTCGAAAGGAATGAGTGCAAAGATTTTCCACTCGGTAAAAAAGTTTCGGGCGATGATCAGGAAGAGAAAGATGCCCAGAAAGAGGAGCGGCACTGCTCTGGAAAGGGGGGCGAGAAATTTCTGACAGAAAGTACGGAGATACAAGAGGAGTTTGTTTTTCAGAAGAGCGGTGTCTAAAACGAGTCCGGCGAGGAGCAGGCCTCCGCAGAGAAAAAGGATCAGTTTATTGGGGAGAGCGAGAAGAAAGGCGGCTCGAGCGCTCGGACTGAGCATAAGAGCGGGGAGAAAAAAACACAAAAGAGCCAGCGAACCGAAAACGATGACTATCCATCGGATGAGATCTTTCTTCAGATCGGTACGCAGGGTCTCGGCTGTTGCTTCGGTGGTATGCAAGAAGCGCAAGAGGATCAGAGCCAAGTAAAAAGGAAACAAAATAAGGGCGGTGTATTTGGAAAGGAGCGCTAGACCGGTGAAGAGGAGCGTGAGCCACAGGAATTTTTTTTCTTCGGATTTTAAAAGAGCCAAGAAAGAAAATATCGCCACCGCGCTGAAAGACCAGAGCAGGCTATCAGGATTCACGATCTGCGAGATGCCCAAAAGGATGGGTGAAAGAGCCGAGAGCGCAGTGGTCCACAGCGCGATCCAAGGATTCGTAAGCTTGGTAATGAGGAAAAAGAGAAGAAGAAGGAGAAATCCGTTCACCATCAGGATAGGGAGGCGGAAATCCCTGTACGTCGCCGCTATCTGGTCCGTTTGGCAGACGAGCACTTTGGCCTTGTTTTCGATGCACAAGGTCTTGGAGTCAGGATGGAGCAGATAGCCTATACCGGAAACCAAGGCGAGGCTTACGCCGGGCTTGTCATTGATGAGCGTTTTTTTCCATTTGCTTTTCGCTACGGCATCCCAGTATTGCGGAATGCGTTCTTCGACCCAGTAGTGTTCGTCGGCAGTGATGAATTTTTCAAGGTGTGCTATACCGAAGAAAAAATATGCGGAAAGAATGAAGGCGAGCGAAATGTGAAAAAAATATCTCTTAAGAAAGGCTGTCATACCCGGTGGTACTACTTTGAATAATTACAATGAGGTTACCGGCTTTTCTAAACTTTCAAATGTTTTTATAGTAATTCCGATAAACATACCTCCGTTTTCACTCTCAAAGTTGTGAAAGCGGGCAGGGCGATTTTCTTGAACTATGGTTCGAAGCGGAATACTTTGACAAAGTGCGATGGGCGATTATTGATGAGAATCTGGAAGACCGGATTGGTTTTTGCATAATACTCATCGAAACGGATGAGCCCCGGCTTGTTGCTGACGATGTCTCCGCCCATCATTTTGGTCGTCCGGCTCTCCCTTCCGGCAGAAACAACGATGTAATCCAACCCATCTCTCCGCAGGGTTTCATAGTTGCGACCCCGCTTGCAGCGGCCGACGAAGAATTTGCACACCCCGTCTTTATCTGTCCAGATGAGCATATTTTCGGCATCGGGGAGCAAGTTGAGAAACTCCGCGGCTTCATAGCTCCCCGCACCCATATCTTTCACATCAATGCTGTATTTGGCCGACAGCATGGTCGAGGCATAACTCAGGGGGAACGGCGTTGTGAAAAGCGACAAGCCTCCGAAAAGAATAATGAGGGAAGCTACGAAAACCGGCGTCGGCATGGCTTTGATGGAAAGTTTTTCGCGGATGGCCATCAAAGAATGTTCGAGAGTGATGCCGGCGATGATGGCCGCCAGCGGGAAGATGATGATCTGGTAGCGGACGATCGCTCCCACATGATTGACGGTTGTTCCGAGGTAATAGAGGAGGATGAAAACGATGAGATAAAAGCTGGTGCGCAAAGCGATTGACTCTACGAAATATTTTTTGAAAAAGAAAAGGGGCGCCAAGAGGAGAAAGAAAAAAACAAGCGGAGGAATGCCGAAGAGGAGCGGGTAGAAGTTCGTGAGGTAGGCGCCCATGAAATCGCTTTTGCCCATGATCGATTTAGGCGAGGCGAGGAGGTCCATAAAATCATAGGGTGTCATGCCGCGCCAGGTATTGAAGAGGGTGAAAAAGACCGCTATGAAAAACACGCCGTTTATGATGAGGGCAAGAAAGTGCTTGAGCTTCTGAAGCAGGCCTAAGATGATACTCGTCATACGGGACTTATTGATCCATTGATCGATGAGGATGAGAGCGATAAGTATCAAAAACAGGGGCGCTACTTTTTCAAAGGCTTGGCTCAAAAGCGTGGAAGTGAGCAGTTTGGATGGTTTAATCCAGACAGCCGGAAAAAGGCTGTAAAAAGTTGCCAGTGCGACGAAGGTGAGTAAAATGAAATGCTTGAGAGATTTTTTCAGGTAGAGCGTGAAAGGGATGAGAGCTTGTTTTGGATGGTAGAGGTATTCGAGGAAAATCAGGCCGAGGAAAAAAACAAAAAGAATATTGGCCACGTATTTGGTGAGGAGCGCGAGACCCAGTAAGATACCGCAGAAAATGAGGTAACGGAAAGTGCCCCGTTTCAAAAATATGAGATAGGAGAGGAGGGAGAGCGGAGCGAATACCCAGAGCAATGAATCCGGATTGATGATTTTTGTCATGCCGATCAAAACCGGTGAAAGCGCGATGAAAATAAAACTGAAAAGGGCGTGCCTTCTTCCCAGCAGGCGTTCTAGGAAAAAGTAGAAAAGCGGCAGCATGAGCGTGACAAAAAGAAGGAGCGGAAAACGGAAGGCGAAGTAGTAGCTTTCCACATCGTTTTTGAGATTGAAAACCTCACCTTGATAGTGCAAAGTTTTGTATTCTTTAGTTGATTTGAAAAGTGTGCCGGGGCCGGTGACGAGGGCGACAGTGATACCGGGTTTATCGCTGATATTGGTTCCTTTCCAGTCGCGTTCTCCGATATTTTTCCAATATTTGGCAATGCGGCCATCGATCCAGAGCGGTTCGTCGACCGCGGCATACTGGGTCAGGCGCGAGAGACCGAAAACAAAAAACATCCCTGTTACGATGAGGATAAGCAGGAGGGTCGGCAAGCCTTGGGAAACAAGCCATTGCTTACAAGACAACGCTTCCGTATCCACGCTGTTTTCAGAAGAGCGTTCCTTGATGATGAAAAGAGCGGAGATAAGTATGCCGGCAAAAATAACATAGACACCGAGGGCTATGAAGAAAATATAATGAAAATGGCGAGAAACACTCAATCCATAAGCGAGGGTAAGGGTACTGGGGAGCCAGATGAGAAGCACGATAGCAAGCTGTTTCTTCCAGTCAAAATGCAGAGAAAAGTAGGCGATACAGCCTATGGTCAGTACGGCGGCTACGACAAAACCAAAATAAAAATCGGCATTGCTGGCCGTCAGACGAAGCAGGGTGAGCCCATTTACTTGCAAGGCGATAAAAAGAAGGGTCAGGGTCGCGATGAGAGCAGTCAAAATGCCATAAACGCGATTTTCCAGGCTTTTGAAAAAGGTTTGCATAGCGGTATGCGCGGTTTGCTTCGAGCCTTAAAATGGTTTAAGATAAAGGAAAGTTCCCTTGTATCCTAGCGTAAATCAAAGAAAAAAGAAAGTTTACCCCGTGAAATTGCTCCGCACCAGCCTGGCTGTATTTCACGGGGTGAGCACCGTGTGAAATATCATATAAATTTCTAATGGGGGAGGGATGCCAAATTTTTCTTCAAAACAACTGGCGGTCTTCGGTCTCATAGCCATTATTGGGTTCGGGTTTTTTTTGCGGACATACCATTTTTCTGATTGGTTGCATTTTGAGTTGGATCAGGCGCGCGATGTCCGTGTCATCGATACGGCTCTTGATGGCAGTGCGACGGATCTGCCGCTGCTCGGGCCCAAGGCGGGCGGGACGTTTCTGCGTCTGGCGCCGGGTTTTTATTATCTGGAATACGTAAGCGCGCTCGTGTTTGGCAGGTTGCCTGCGGGTATGGCTGGGTTCGTAGCAGTATTTTCCATTCTCGCGATCCCTCTTTTTTATCTCTTCTTGAGGCGGTACTTTTCGGAAAAATTAGCTTTGGGGCTGACGCTTTTGTTCGCAGTGTCTGAATATTTCGTGATGTACGGACGCTTCGCATGGAATCCGAATGTGTTGCCGTTTTTTGTTTTGCTTGGTTTTTATGCGCTACTGCGCGCTGTCGATCATAATGAGACGAAAAGAGGCCTGTGGTTTCTGGTGTCGGTTTTCGCGCTTATTTTTGCGACCCATTTTCACTTTCTTGCCTTTCTCGCGTTGCCGATTGTTCTGGCCGCGTTTCTTATCATCCGCCGGCCGAAATTCTCTTGGAAAATTTGGCTCGGAGCGCTAGCGGTTGCTTTCGTTCTGTATCTGCCGATGGCTCTCAATGAAAAAGAAGCCGGTTTCGCAAATACAGAAGAGTTTCTCCAGGCGATAACGAAAAAATCTAGTAAAAGCGATCACACTCTTATAGAGAAAGCGATCAGAAATGTATCCGAACATGCTCTGTATGGCATGGTGGTCACGACCGGTTTCGAGGGTGGGACATTTCCTGCGATTGTCATCCCTGGGAAAAACGAACGAGTAGGCTGGGCGTGCGATAGCCGGTGCGACAAGGGCAAATGGTATGGCGTGGCGGCGGTGCTTATTTTCGGCGCAGGGCTTTTGTCGCTCGTATGGTTCTGGTGGAGGGAAAAAGAACGCCGACCGTCGGATTTTCTCTTGCTCTGCGGCATCTGGTTTGCCGTGACTTTCGGGCTCTTTCTTCCGCTTGCGTATGACATTGCCCCGAGATTTTTTCTGCTTTCCGGATCGCTTTTCTTTATCCTGCTCGGACTTTTGCTCAAGGCGTTGAAAAACTTTTTTGGCGAACGAAAAATCGGCCGGCAGATCATTTTCGGTATTATTTTGCTATTGGCTGTTTCCAATCTGTATTTCCTCAAAGCGCGCTTTGAGGAATTGTCGCGTGCCGATACAGAGGCGGTAGATAGCGCACCGGATCGGATTCTCAAAGAACATATCCGCGTCACGCTCAAGCAACAAAATATCATTGTTGATTTTTTTGAGAGGCGTCACAGAGACACGGGCTATCCGGTGTATATGTTCAGTGAGCCCCAGCACCGGCGCGCGCTCAAGTACCTGATAGAGAGGCGTGGTATAGAGAATGCTGTTTTGGGCTTTGACGGTATCTATCGGCAGGGCGTGTATTATCTCATTTTGCGAGCCCAGTCCGATCTCGAGGATGCGCTGAAGAAGTATCGCGTGAATTATACTGTCGGTGAAACCACTCCTTTCGGCACGTTGGTCGCGATCGAGCTCATCCCGAAACCAGAAGCGATCATCGGCGAGCGGCAGGATTTTTCCAAGCCGAAAGGCAGTGATTCGAAAGCGCCGCCGCGCTACACGTGGAGAGAGTTTTTCGAACGCAATGCCACGGTGAGCAAAGAGGAAGAAGAAACTTCCTTGGATCAATTGGAAGAAAAAGCACAAGATAATTAATACGTACACCTATGAATTGGAAACACACGTTGTCGGCGCTGGCGGCTATCGTCATCTTGGGAACGGGACTGCGCTTTTCCGGGCTGGATAACAATTCTTTCGTAGCTGATGAGTTTTTGGATATGAATTCAGCGTATGGGTATGCGCAGACAGGGGAGTGGCGCGCTTGGGATTTCAATTTCGGCCGTCCATCCGAAGTAAATATCAATGTGCCGCGCGATGAGCGGGCGGCTGTCTATAAATGGCAGGTTGCCCAAATTTTCCGTTTCTTGCCGCCGACTGAAACGGTGGCAAGAAGTGTCAGCGTGCTCTGGGGCGTCATTTCCATCGGAGTGATTTTTTGGGCAGCTATTGTTCTGACAAAGCGTCGAGAAATCGGGCTCCTGGCCGCGCTTCTTTTCGCGCTCTCAGTAAGCGGGATCATTATCGATCGGACGCTCCGGATGTACGCCATGTTTTTTCCGCTCTATCTTGCGACGGCTACGTTCACATTCTTGGCTCTTGAAAGAGTCTATAGCGGACGCGTATTATGGGTAAAGAATATCTGGGAGAAATTCGGCATCAACATACATTTCGCAGTGGCAGCCGGCGCGTTTTTCATTCTCTCTCTGCTGACGCATCAATTGACCGGGATGCTCATTTTTTCCGTGGCCGCCTACCTGATAGTGAGAGCGTTCCAAGAATATCGCCGGAATGGGAAATGGCAAAGCAAATATTCCGTTATGTTCGCTCTCGGACTCATAGGCGTGATAGCCACAGCTATTTTCTTTCCGAAATTTTTCCGCTCTTTTGCCGCCGGGCTTATTTTCTTCGATGATCATTACGGCTATATCAAGTATGTTTTGAAGGATTATTATCATCCGCTTTTGGCTATTTTTCTTATGGTTTTGGGCGGTTGGTGGATCGTCAAGCGCGAAGGCCTACCCAAAGAATCCCTGTGGCTCTCACTCTCGCTTCTTGTGCCGCTCTCGATGGCGATATGGATGTGGCGGCGCAATGTCGGGGCACAGTATATTTTCTTCGCGGAGTCCTTCGCCATGATACTGGTTTCCGCTGGCGTTTTCAGCCTCTGGAGGCTCATTCGGGAGAAATGGAGCTTGAAGGTTGGCGTACAGTCGCTCTTGGTTCTGGGAATCATGCTTATACTGGTGCCGAATTGGGGCTATTTCGGCGAAGAGAACAATACATATCACGAGACTTCCTCCGGCAGCAATCCGAACTACCGGAAAGTTTTCGCCTATTTCAAGAAAAACCATCTGGCGACGGATGTCTTGGTGACCCGCAATGTCCGCAATTACTACTTTAGCGCTGCCCAAGTGCCTGTCTATGACCTGGGAGATGAGATTTCTCGGGCGCGTCTTTCGCAGGAAGCCTTGGAAAAATTGATGCTGGAGTATCGGACCGGCTGGGTGATCCTCTCGGATAATGATTACGATTACGTCGGCAAAGGGGTGAAAGATTTTTTAAACAAGAATCTGACGCGTGTCAGCAACGACCAGGTGCGCGGTTCGATCGATGTTTTTACCTGGGGCCGTTAACATATGAATGCCTTACAGATCCTGCCTTGGTGGGAGAGGCAGTGGCGGGGGCTTGCCCGTCTAGACTTGCGTCTCTGCGAGGCTAGCTCGCAAGTGAAAACTATTTATACCTATTTACCGCGACCGCGGTAAATAGGTATATTTTTTGAATAACAAAAAAAGTTCAAGTTTTTTTGAAAAGCTGTGTGAAGGGGGCGAGGTCTTCATCTTTCAGCTCGCCGAAGAACTTGAGAAAGACAAAGTAGAGGAAGAACAAAATAGCTCCGGAGAAGAAAAAACTATAGATGCCATGCGGTAAGAAACGTGAAAGAAAGGCTATAACGAGCGCGCTGAATAAGGAAAAGAAGACGGTTTTGAACGGCAGATGGACGGCGAAGTGAATTTTCGTATAGATAAGGATGCTGATCATGAGAGCAAAAGCAGTAATGGTAGCGGCAAGCGCTGCGCCGACTATCCCGAATGGCGGGATGAGGAAAAAGGTGAGTACCGCCATACAAATAAATCCGAAAAATGAAAGTTTCATCGGGATACGGACGAGACCGGCGCCATTCAATGCGAAAGCCAGCACATAAAATACCGTCAGGAATCCGACGCCGAGCGAGAAAATGCTCATCGTAGCTTCTGCTCCGACGTAACGTGTGCCATAGAAGAAATGGAGAATCTGTGCAGCGTATGCGATGAGAAGGGTGATTATCGGGAAAAGAAGGAGGGCCATGAGGCGGAGAGATTTGCTGACGAGGGAACCGGTTTCCAGCGTGTTGCGTTCAGCAGTTGTTTTGGAAATAGCTGGAAGAAGAATCATGGCGAGCGCTGCAAAAAGATAATAGGGGATACGCCCGACAGTGATAGCGGCATTGTAGAGGCCGGTAAGATGATCGTCTTGGAGGAGTGCTTTGACGAAGTACAGATCGATAGTCAGGAGGAGCTCGTAAAAAACAAGGAAAAGCGTCAGTGGTCCGGCGTAAACAAGAATAGTTTTGGCCGGGAAATCAAAATCATCTTTTTTATTTTCTGTTCCGTAACCGAGCTTGCGTTTGACATAGAATTCGTCGATGAGGAGCGCTGCGCCAAAAGTGAAAAGCGGAGCGAGGATATAGCCACCGATCGCTCCATTGAGACCAAAAAATACCGCAGCGAGAGCGATAAATCCGATGCGTGCAAAGGAGCGAATGATTTTGACTATAGCTTGGAGCTTGAAGAGATGGAGACCGATGAGATAGTAGTGATAAAAGGACGCCGCAGCGAAAGCCGGTATAATGAGCGATGAAATACGAAAAAGCGGGGTGAGCGATGGATCACGCAGCGCCCACGCGATGACTGGCGCAAAGAGAAAGAAGAGAATCGTGATGCCACCGATGATATATATCTGGAGCAGCGCAGTTTTCTTTTTGATGGAACGGATATCTCCGGGGTTCTTTTCGAGGACGCCGCTCACGTACTTGGACATGGCAGTCGGGATACCATTGCCGATAAGAACGACCACCATCGTCGTGAGCGTTACGACGAGTCCGTAACGACCATAGTCAGCAGGCCCCAAGATACGACCGGCGACCGAATGTACGACATATGCAGCGATATTGAATACCACTTCGGAAACAGTGAGCCACACCAGCGCAGAGGAGAATTTTTTCATATCCTTTTCAAAATATTTTGAAAGATTGTGTCTGTATCCCGATCGGCATCGATAACAATCATATTCCACTTTAGAATTTTCTGCTTAAAAAGCGTTTGTTTCGCTCGGAGGTATTCGATACCCTGTTCCGGCACCCGCTCGCGGGAGAGTATGTTTTCCGAAGTGATATCAAAAAAGAAAGCGATATCCGCCTTGGGCATCCACTTCGCCAAAATTTTCACTCCCAAATCAATGATTGGCTTTAGAAAAGAGATTTTTTGCGCCAAGTACTCGATATTGATGAGAGAATCATAAAAATAGCGGTCAGAAAGAAGGTAGGCGCAGTTTTCCCTGCGGAGTTTATTGTGGAAAAACCAAAAACGGATCATATCGATAAAGAGGAACTTGAGGCGCATATGGAGAGAGAACCATGAGGCCTTGACAGAAGCCTTTTCTGTACCTGGCTGAAAGCTTTTCTGACCCTTGAAAAAGCGGGCGATCCGGTTGGCGAGAGAGAATTCCACTGCGTGGAAATACGCGACATTCCAATTTTCGCGTTCTAGTTTTTCTTTGAGGAGAGCTAATTGGGTGGATTTTCCAGAACCGTCTACCCCGGAAAAAGCGATGAATTTCATATGGGTAATTCTAGCATTTTAAGCGCTTTTTGGGTATAATGCAAATGTTCGAGTTATTTATCCCAAGTGATTTTTTCAAATTTATGATCGACCTGAAAAAACTCCAGAAAGATATATACGATAATAAAGTCGCCAAGGGATTCAACACGACTGATATTCACTTGGAGTTTTGCTTGACGTACGGGGAGCTGGCTGAAGCATTTACCGCCTATCATAAAAAGCTACCTGATTTGGATGAAGAACTAGCAGATGTAGTAATATATCTTTTGGGACTGGCTGCGATATTGAACATCGATCTTGAGGATGAGATTCTGAAAAAAGTCGAGAAAAACAAGAAACGCAAGTACAAAAAAATAAACGGGGTGAATATTCGAACAAAAGACGCATAGATTATTTTTTCTATTTTTTATGGTAATCAAAGATGGAGTGAAGGTATTCGTCAAAAATAGGAAGCTCGGTAAATACCTGTTTTGTCTGAGGGATAATAAGCCGACCATCCTCTATCCGAACATGTGGGGGCTTCTTGGCGGCGGCATCGAACATGATGAAACGCCTCTTCAGGCTCTTGAGAGAGAAATCGGCGAAGAAACGAATATTAAGCTGTACGATATCAAAGAACTGGGAAGTCGGCCCATTACTCATACTTTCATGGAAAACGGTGTCGAACGAAAAAAGCGCTGTAGATTTTTTGTATTTCTCGCGCAGACGGATGCGGATCTGAATGAGGCTGAATTGTATGAGGGACAACGATTTGAATATTTTACGCTTAAGGAAGTAAAGAAACAAGATGACTTATCTCCTCCAACGAAAGTGATGATTGCCATGTGCGAGGATCATCTTGTATAGCACATCAATCTAAAAAATATGAAAGATCAAAAAAATAGGCCGGGAGTCGGCATAGGGGTGGCTATCCTAAAAAATGGAAAGATCCTTTTGGGTAAGAGAAAAAATACGCATGGAGAAAATACATGGGCGTATCCTGGCGGGCATTTGGAATATGGTGAATCTTGGGAAGAGTGTTCTTATCGTGAAGTTATGGAAGAAGTTGGGATTGAAATCAAAAATCTACGCTTTGGAACAGCCACCAATGACATATTCAAAAACGAGCAAAAACATTACATCACAATTTGTATGGTCGCAGACTATGCTTCAGGCGAAGTCAAAATAATGGAACCGGAGAAATGCGAAGAGTGGGATTGGTTTGAATGGGATAAATTACCTCAGCCTCTTTTCTTGCCAATAGTCAATCAGTTGAAAGCAGGATTTAGTCCGTTTGATTAAGTTTAAAAAACATCTTACAAAAAACCACAGCGATTGCTGTGATTTTTCTGTTGATTGGTTTAGTACATAATCACCGATACCGGCTGCATCTTGGCTACGACTTTACCGATGTTGTTTGCGACAACGTTTTCGATCACTTCTTCCGCGCGTTTGTAATGGGAGGAGTCCTGCTCGATGACGCGCGATGAGCGGCCATTGTAAAGCTTCACGCCTTTGGTTTGGAGTTTCTTATCCAGCTCGGCTTTGTTTTTCGGCACAATGCTGTCCGTCACTTCGGCTGCACGGCCGGCGCCGTGATTGCTCGAATAAAAACTGGATTCGTTGCTGTCTTGCCCGACACAGAGGTAGGCTTCGCTCGACATAGAAATCGGAATGAAGGCCGGTTCGCCGGTACTCCCGAAGAGGGGATGATCTTGCATACGCGACTTTCCATAGGCACGGCTGGGGCCGTTGCGATGGATCCAGATC
>Ga0156211_102_pt1 | contig 30319 bp, 29 predicted proteins | sample RifCSPlowO2_12_FD_116151 | JGI IMG/M metagenome (GOLD analysis project Ga0156211, IMG submission 116151) | Candidatus Moranbacteria bacterium RIFCSPLOWO2_12_FULL_48_12 | reverse complement strand
GTTTTTCAAATTGTGAGTGCGGGCGCCTTTGACGATAATCCACCTCGCCTCGCTGAAGCTCGGACGAAGCGGGTCACTTAGATTGCTTGCCCCGTGACCATCAGCAGATGGTTTTACGGGGTGAGTGCGGGCGCCTTTGACGATAATCCACCTCGCCTCGCTGTAGCTTTGGCGAAGCGGATCCGATGGGTCAAGCGAGCCTGCGGCGTTTTTCCGTGCAGTATTTTTTGGCATACCCAGTGGCACTACTTCGAATTACGTTCGAAAAAATAATCTGCTACAAAAATCTATATATGATGTGTATCACAATAAATTTTATCATTACTAGTACTTCTTTTCGAAGTTGTCCCACCGGGCATAGATAAAAACAAAGGAAAGGCAGTATAACAATAAATGACAGAAGTATCAAGAGGATTTTCATACCTCTCGCAAGAATCTTTCTGAGAAGCTTGAAGTTTTTCCCTGCCTAGTCGGCGAAGACGCCTGCCAATAGATAGGTCAATTCATAATTCATAATTCTTGATTCGTGATTCACTCCTCAAAAGTATTCCAAAATTGCCCGATATTCGTCCTCTCGTTCAGGATGAACAACCAATTCGATCGTGCCTTCCGGCAAGGAGTTCAAAAAAGCATCAAAATCATCGAGCCAGTCGAAACTGACGTGGTAATCGGTCGTAGAAACATTTTCTTTTTTGAACATCCGGCAGTCGCGCTTCCACAAAAAGGCCAGGATTTTCCCCACAAAAGCGCTATGAATATCAACCAGCATCCCTCTCGATCCGAAACGCGCAAAGTCTATCTTGTATTCTCGCATCAGCGAAAGAAACGGCTTGAAAAAGACCGGAAAAAAATGAACGTGTTCGTGCGAATTCAACCCATCGGGAAGGCGGCCGAATAACTCTTCGAAACGCTCTATCTGCGAACGCCACTCGATCTCTGCTTTTTTGGCAGTCACTATGCCGACTCCATACCGCAGGAGAAACTTCCCGATCCGCAACAATGTGTTTTCCTGCATTTTTTCGCCGCTCTTCAAAAGCTGGATGAGTTCGAGATGCAGATCGATTTTCACGCCGGTCGCCAATAGATCCCGGACCTGTTCGGAAGAAACATAGTGAACCATAACTGCCACCCGATCAATTTTCCCTTCCCGTGCCAAACGCAAAATCGGCTCCGCCGTCTGGCGGATGCCGTAATCATCTGCTGTCACTATGAAACTTTCCCGGATGCTTTCTGTCATAAAGGAAAAATCTGATATAAAATCATTGTCGCAAAAAAGCGGCACGGAAGCAAACCATAAAAAAAGCCTCCGCTCGGGAACGGATCGGGATTCCTTTTTCATCTTCAAGAAACGATTTACGGAGTGATCGATGCTTCGGTGCTCGTCGTTTCTCCGAAAGCTTTTTTGAGCTCTCTGCGAGCGGACTCTACCGTCGCTTTGAATTCGTCTAATGCCTTTTTGACAGCGGTGCGACGGATTTCAGCCAACGCTTTCACCTGCGCGCCGACTTTTTCGGATGCGCTTCGATCCGCTTGCAGCGACTTACGAGCTGCTTCAAGACTGGAGCGGAAATTCGAACGCACCATCTGCGGATCCGTACTGCTGTCACAATCCGACCTGGCTTTATCGAGAGCGGCATCGACTGCGGAAGAAAAACTATCAACCGCTTTTTGCATATCATCCTTGCGTCCGGAAAGAGCCGCATCCACGCCGGAACGGAAAGCCTTGATCGCGACATCAACAGCCGCTTGCCGCGTATCGACGGCTTTCTCTACCGTGTCCTTAAATTCGGCTACAGACGCTTTTTTGGCATCAGTATCAGCCTTGGCTTCCAATTTGGCATACATCTCGCTTCGTCGCGCGTCAGCATTGGCGCGGTTGGAATCAAGATTGCCATCACGAGAATCACGATTTTCTCCCAGTTTTCCAGATCGCTTCTCCTTCAGATCCTGAAAATCCTTGCGTCGCTCCCCCATAGTGGAAACTATCTTCGCTGCATTCTCGGTAAATCTAGTACAAAATGCTTCCTGGCGGTCGTCTTTCCTTTCTTGGATCTTTTCGTCTCGCTGTTCTTTCATGGCGTCTATGCGTGCCTGGCGATCCTCCTCTGGTGTGGCAGAAACAGCCAAGGGGGCGAGGAGCGCAACAACACTCAGCAAGAAAGCAATTTGTTTATAAGTTGTTTTCATCATAAGATGTGCCTAAATTGTTTACGCTATCGCTGTCTTGGTTGATTTCATCGAGAGAGCCAGCCTCCTCGGCATCCAGAGCCGAAAGATCAATGGCTGATTCTGATTCTATACTGCTGGCAATACTATCAATAGTATCCGGAACTGGCGCCGCTGCTTTATTGTCAGTGGTTACCGCCTGCTTTTGTGAAGACGGCGTGTTCGATACTGTCGGCACTACTGATCCATCATCATCACCTATAAATTGTTGGTAAACGAAAACAAATGCCAGAGCAACAATAGCGACGCCGGCTACGGCACCGAAAATCTGTTTTTGTGTCATATGTTATTTCTTATTATTATGGAAGAGATTGACTACATTTCTTTCTCTTAATCACACTATACACCTTTTTTCTTCTTTTTTCCACCTTCCATAAGAGATTTTTCAACTTAACATCTGTAAACAACGCTCTAGAATCTAACAAATTATGTATAAATGGAACAAAATGAAAAACCCTATTTATAAAACCCGGGGTTTTGTGAAAACGGGTTGGCTGCGATCAGCCAGGCGTTGCAGCCGGTTCGGCTTGTCTGACGACTTCTTTTTCCATAACCATGATCGAAACGGGCATCCACACCAGAGGCTCACTTACCAGTACGTCATGACGATAGTAGATGGTATACATCTCACCGATATGCCGCAAAGACAGACTCTCTTGTGACATTGGCACCCCCCACATCTTAGCAAGATCCTTGTCCGAAGTAGGGTAAAATAGCATCTTTTCCCCGCTGAGATCAGTCAGAACACAGTGATACTTATATGGTGAGCCACCTATTGTTTCCTCTTCGATCGCAGAGAGTCTCGCGGTAAAGCTTTGACAACCAAAAAGTTTCAAGGCTTGATCATGCAGTTCCTGTGCTTTTTTAGGCAATTGGTACCAATCTCGACTGATTGCAAATGTCCAAAAGCCCACAAACGCAAAGGAGACGAGACCGGCATCTACATACATACCAGGCTTGCAATATGGTAGTAATAGTGCCAATGGCACCAATACCCACATACACCTTACAATCTTTCCCTTCATTACCATTCGCCAGAGGGGCAATGGGAGTAAATCTGAATCAATGCCAGCTGACAGGTGCAATCTGGAGGAGTGAACAAAAACTACCAACCCTCCCAGTGAAATACCGATCAGAACGGAGAATAGGCACAGGAGAACGACATTGAGGCTGTTCAGATCATAAGACATGATGAATCCTCCGAATGTTAAGTCAACAGGCCACCAAAAACGGTGGAGAAGAAACGTATGAAACTTTTCCTCTCGTCCGCTTTAGTATGTCTACTCTCTACCGATCAACGACTACGCAGTGTATCTTTTCTCTAAAAATTGTCAACATTTTTTTACCTATTGTCTTTGATCTTTTCCCCTAGATAGTACTTTTCTTGCAATTGCAAGAAAAGTACTATTCTCAGATTTTTTATGATTTATGGTAGGGTACTTTAATTCCTGCGTGACTTTTTTCGTTTTTCGCCTTTGTCTAGAGCTGTCTCAAGGGCGCTGATCTCATCGCGCAAGATGGCGGCGGTCTCGAAATCCAGGACCTTCACCGCCGCCTGCATCTCTTTTTCTTTCAGCTTGATAAGCTTCTCTGGATTGGCTGCGAATATTTCCCGATCCAAAATTACGTTGGCTCGCACGGCCTTGTCGTGCTCGCTGTCCAAGTGTTCGGTGATATCGTGGATGGTTTTTTTGATCGTCTGGGGCGTAATGCCGTGCTTTTCATTATAAGCCATCTGCAATTTCCTGCGCCGGTTGGTTTCATCGAGCGCATACCGCATCGATCCGGTCACATATTCCGCATACAACACCACCCGGCCGGCCACATTGCGTGCCGCCCGACCGATGATCTGGATGAGCGACGTTTCCGAACGCAAGAATCCCTCTTTGTCCGCATCCAAGATTCCGATAAAAGTCACTTCCGGGAGATCCAGCCCTTCCCGAAGCAGGTTCACTCCCACCAGACAATCGAAATCACCCCGGCGGAAAGCCGAGAGAATCTTGATGCGGTCAATCGTCAGTACATCGCTGTGCACATATTCCGCTTTGATGTTCTTTTCCTTCAGGTACGCGCTCAAGTCCTCCGCCATCTTCTTGGTCAAGGTCGTCGCGATCACTCGCCCGCCTTTCTTTATTTCTTTTTCCGTCTGCGCAATGAAATCTCCGACCTGTCCTGGATACTCTCCTTTCTCTCGGATCGGCAAAACACTCACTTCCGGATCGATGAGTCCCGTTGGACGGATCACTTGCTCTACTACTTGTTCACTGACTTCGTGTTCATAGTCAGCTGGCGTTGCCGAAGTGAACACCATCTGCCCGACGCGTCCCAAAAATTCTTCCATACGGAGCGGCCGGTTGTCGAGAGCCGAAGGTAAGCGGAAGCCGTACTCCACAAGCGTTTTCTTGCGCGCCTGGTCCCCAGCGTACATCCCCCGGAGCTGCGGCAACGTCACGTGCGATTCATCAATGATGGTCAAAAAATCCGGTTCTTCTATAGTCTGTATTTGTCCGCGTTCAGTCCGTATAGTTCTCTGTTTTTTGGGAAAATAGGAGAGGAGCGTTTCCGGCGGTTCGCCAGTCTTTTTGCCAGAAAAGTGGCGCGAGTAATTTTCGATACCGCTACAATAACCGATCTCTTGCATCATCGCGAGATCATAGTTGGTTCGACGCTTGAGCCGCTCCACCTCGAGAAGCTTGCCTTGCACCTCCAGTTCTTTGAGTCGCGTTGTGAGTTCCAAGCGGATGTTTTGGAGAGCGGACTCCTTCTGGTTCTTGTCCGTAATGAAATGTTTGGCTGGAAAGAGAAAAATACTCTGCGGCGTTCCGAGGATTTTTTGCGATACCGGATCGATTTTGGTGATGCCGCCCAATTTCCCGCCGACAATTTCCAAGAGATAGATGAATTTTTCTGAGATCGGCATAATTTCGATCCGATTGCCCAGGCTGCGGAATTGCCCGGGCAAAATATCGGCCGTCGTCCGCTCGAAAAAAATGGAAACCAGCTGATACAAGAGTTTCGTCCGCGACATGGGCATCCCGACTTCCAGGCGTATATTCTCTTTCTCGTATTCTTCCGGACTGCCCAAACCATAGATGCACGACACCGAGGCGACGATAATCACATCGCGCCGCGTGAGAAGCGCTTGTGTCGTCGCATGGCGCAAACGATCGATCTCCGCATTGATTGCCGCATCTTTCTCAATATAGGTATCGGTCACCGGCAGATACGCTTCCGGCTGATAATAGTCATAGTAGGAAACGAAATAATGTACCGCGTGATCGGGAAAAAATTCCTGATACTCTTGGGCGAGCTGCGCCGCCAGCGTCTTGTTGTGCGCGATGACAAGCGTCGGCTTGCCCATCTGCGCGATGACATTGGCCATGGTGAACGTCTTGCCGGAACCCGTCACCCCGAGCAGTGTCTGGAAACGCTTGTCTTCACATAAGCCGCGCACCAAAGCCTCGATAGCGACCGGCTGATCGCCGGCTGGTTGATAATTGCTGTGGAGTTTAAAGACTGACATACCCGGTGGTATTACTTTGCATACTTACTCTGTACACTATTTTCCGCGGTCGCGGAAAATAGTGTACAGACTGAAAACCCATCGAGAAGGATATAATTTTTCGAAGTTCTACTACCGGGTATAAAATTATCACTTTCCTTTCAAACGTTTGAACCATGCATAAAATCGCCCTTGACAGTATTGCAATAAACGCTGCCCCCTTCCTCGGTGAAAGTACAGGAACAAAAGGAAAGCCACAATCGAAAAAGCGACAAAAATATCAACCCCAAATTTGACCGTCTCTATCTTGCGCCAAAGCGTGTGCAATTTTGCCAGCCCCGCGTAGCCCGCATACAGATAAAGGAGATCCTTGAAAAAATTTCCCGCATAGGTAGCCGCGAGAAACACGCGCAGATCCATCTTGATAATGCCAGCCGCCAGAGAAACCGGCGTCGTTGGGAACGGCGGCAGGAGCCTGAGAAGAAAGAGTATGCCCCCATCCTTCCAGTGGTGCCCGACGAAACGTGCTCCGATGTTTTCGATATCCTCATGCCGGATGCCGAGATATTTTGTAATCGGCCTGACCAGCAGGTCTTCCAATTTGTCACCAAGGAAATAATACAGCCACGCGCCCAGCGTCTTGCCAAGATTGCCGATAAGCGCGAGAAGGATGAGATACCAAAAAGTCCGATCATCCAGGAGCGCCAGTGATCCGGCTACACCCATAATGAGCGCGGCCGGGATAGGACTGATCACCTCTTCAAAAAATGACCCGATGAAAACAAACCACGGCAGCGGCACCTCTGTGGCATACGCCCTTACGAAATGTTCAACGGCATTGAGCCAGTGCATGGCTTTGATATTACACGATACTTAGAACCGATCAAACGAGTCCCTTAGAGTATACCCTAGAAAAAACAGTCCCGCCAAGGCGGGACTGCTGATTCCTTTGGTAATGCATGGCCTTCATTTGGAAGCAAGGCTTCCAAATGAAGGCTTCCAAATGAAAACTCGCTTCTTTAATCAACGAATGTCAGCGCGGTTCCTTTTTTGCTAGCGCGACCGGTCCGCCCGATACGGTGGATATAATCTTCGTAGTTTTCCGGCAACTCATAATTGATCACGTGCGTCACATCCGGAATATCCAAACCCCTGGCGGCCACGTCGGTTGCGACCAGGATAGCCAGTTCATCATTTTTGAAACGGCGCAGCGCTCTGGCACGCTGGGCCTGTGATTTGTCCCCATGAATAGAATCGGCGGAAAATCCACGTTCTACCAGACGATGGGCAAGTTTTTCGACGCCGTGCTTGGTGCGCCCGAAAATGAGCACTTTATGCAAGGCTGGCTGCAGAAGTAAATTGTGCAATACTTCGATTTTCTCTTCTCTGGGCATGACCCGCACAATGTCCTGATCGACATTTTCTGCAGTGGCGCGCGATTTGATGGTGATGGTCACCGGATCATTGGCGAATTTCTTGGCCAGCTCGGCGATTTCTCTCGGCATCGTCGCCGAAAAGAAAAGCGATTGACGGGGAGTTTTGAGAAGCGCCACGAGGTACTTGATGTCCTGGATGAATCCCATATCGAGCATCCGATCCACTTCGTCCAAGACGACGTTGTTGAATTCAGCCAGGTGCAATTTGCCCCGTTCAATCAGATCCTTCAATCGTCCCGGCGTACCGATGACGAAGCTGGGATTGCGGGAAAGGCTCTTCAGCTGATTGCCCATATGGGCGCCGCCGATACAGAGCGCGGAATGCAGCCCGGATCCGGCAGAAAACTTGCGCAATTCTTCTTCAATCTGGAGCGCCAGCTCGCGGGTCGGCACGACAATGAGGACTTTTTCGGTCCGGTGCTTGAACGTCTTGTGAATGAGCGGCAACAGGAACGCGGCCGTCTTGCCGGTCCCCGTGTTGGCGACGCCGATCACGTCGCGGCTCTCCAAGATATGCGGGATGGCGCCATCCTGAATCGGTGTCGGATGAATGTATCCGCACGCGGCGACATTGGCTTTCAGTTTGCTGTGCATCTCGAAATCAGCGAAGCGATGCTTCGGGTTAAAAACTTCTGTTTCTGTCGTCTGAATAGCTTTCTTTACAAACTGCGTGAAATCAAGCTCTTGCGCTGCAGGCCGCTTACGTTTTGTGCGAAACGTCGGTCGGCCAAATCGATTGGCGCCCACGCCACGCCCAGGGGTTCTCCCCCGCGAATTTCTGCTAAACATACTTGATAAATGAGGGTTTTTACTTTTGAGTGCAGTTCGACCCGCTTCGCCATAGCTTTAGCGAGGCGAGGGCAAGAGCGAGGAACACAGCAAGCTGTATGTCGCATACAGCGGCGAGTACCGGAGCTTGCAACCTGCCTCGACGGCAAGGCGGGCAAAGAAATGCGCCAAAAGTAAAGACCCTTTACAAGTTAAATCTTATCTCCCCTTCGGATTTGAGAGAATAAGACTCAACCAAAGGAATAGAGAGCTCTGTACGAGACCCTCGAGTAAGAACTTCATTAAAGCAAAGAAAAACAACCCTGTCAACCAAATACTCAGAGAGGTTTCAATTCTCGACGCAACTCCTTATAATCCGGGAAAGTTTTGGCGACGAGCGCCCAGAAACGCCGTGAATGATTCAGCTCTTTGAGATGGCACATTTCGTGAACAACAATATAATCCCGCAGATGTGGAGGCAGCAGAAGCAGGCGATAATTGAAAGAAAGGCTCCCCGTCCGCGAGCAGCTGCCCCAGCGGGTTTTCTGGTTGCGGATACTCACCCGCTTCCAAGTTACGGCATAGAATTGCTGAAAATATTTCAGTCTTTCTTCTATGAGCTGCCGTGCTGACTTTCGGGAGTCTCGATATTCCTTCTTGCTGCCTCGGTGCAGAATATTTTCCGGACGCGAGACGAGATCTTTCGTTTTTTCGCGGATCCAATCCCTTTTGCTTTCCAAAAACGTCCGACCACGCCGGTAAGAAACAAAAAACGGAAGGGTCAGCACAACCCGACCGTCACGATAGAGTGCCAGACGCACGCGTCTCGCCCGCCGGCTCTTCCGCATCGTACAGACTATTCCTTGTCCCAGATTTATCTTCACTTCCATAACCTCAATTATTTCCATTCACATCCGTGACAGGCACGCCGCGCTTCTCAATTTGAATCAGAGAAGATTCTTTGACGCTCCGAATGATATTCCCACTCGAGATAATCGTCAACCAACCAACTACCAGACTCAAGACAAGAATTACCAGAAGCGCTAATCCTGATGAGATTTGTGGACTGGAATCAAAAGAAAAACGTGGCATGCCCGTGGCATTGTAATAATTAATAGATCGGATCAACTTTGCAATTATATCACGGCTTCCTGACCACGATCATATTCTTGTGAATCCCTTTTATCGGCAAGTGATCGCCGGTCGGATAATCACGGATCGCCTCGTAGAGAATTTCTTCTTGATAACGATAGTTTTGTCCTTTCCTCGTTCCGGAGTCATGGGTGATGAATTCTTTCTTTTCCGCATCATAACCGATCACCACCAGCATATGCGTCATCGGTCCGGGCTGTTTATAATTCGGGTTCATGAGTTTTCTCCCGTCGGCCGGTACGATAACGATCGCGCCATCTGCCAGAGTCTCTTGCATGTCAGTCAGCGTTATGTCTGTCCGTATTTCTGAAGTAGTGACGCCATAATACTCTCTGAAAAGCGCTTCCGTATCTTTGGCCGAAGTATCGATCGATTGGCCGTGTTTTTTGTCCTCGAAACGAGCCAGAGCCATGATTTCTTGCTTGGCTATCTCTTTGGTGAGCGGTTTTCCGGAAATCCAGTAAGCGGCCATCACCAGCGCCGCTTCTTCGCAGCCGTTCTGAAACACCGAAATATTCCACTCGCCGAACGGCGCCTGCACCGTAAATGGTACATCCTTTAAGAGGCTACTCTGTGGAACTCTCTTTGGTTCGATTTTCAATTCGACAGGCTCTCCTCGAGTCTCTGCGACCTCGGAGTCGATGACATTGCCTTCGGCCTCAGGAACAGCTACCGGCTGAACTTTTGCTTCTTGAGATTCGGTTTTTACGGTCTCGTTCTTCCCAGAAAACAAGAAACTATGCGGAAAGCGCCTTATGGCCACTCCCGCAGCAACTACTATTACAAATAATATAAGTAATGCTTTCCGTCCCATGCTTCTACTCTAACACACAGCACAAAAATTGTAGAAAATGCAAAACACATAAGATAAAAAACCGTTCAATCTTTATGATTCAGAATAATTATAAGCGATATAAAAAATAAGAGCGCTGGCCAACCGTTAGGTCAACCAGCGTCTTAGAACAGCCTGAGTTCAGGCGTTTAACTTGCCGTCTTCCCGCGACTACCTCGCAGCGCGGGTTTCGCCAGGACGGGGCGGTGTGCGGTGCCGCTCAGAACGGGCCGCCTGCGCAAGGATCTCGCCGAGAGCCGCATCCAAGCCACCGTCGCGAGTGTCGCCGAAACCGAACGGGAATGGGCCGCGACTACGCGAACCAGTCGCCTTTCCCATATCGCCGAAAATCGCGTCCAGGTCGCTGGGCATACCGCCGCCCATGCCCATGATGCCCATGAGGATATCGATTCCGCTCGTCTGGGAAATCTTGGAAGCCCTGACCCTTGCGGCACCGTTGATCAGAATGTGCAGCAGGCACAGATGCCGCTCGGTCAGAGCCAGTTCGCTGCCCGCGAAGATCATCTCAATGGCCAGCGTAACGTCCCTGATATGCTCAGCCGCTGTACCGCTCTTCGAGCGATCAAGCAGGGCATTCATTTTGGCCATCGTCCCCGGCTCACTCACCGTGCCGAGCATGTTGTCGGGATCGATATGGACGCAAGTCACGCTGTTTGTCGGCATTTGGCGGTACCAGCCCAGCTGTACCATGCCGGAGCCTTCAAGCACCTTCGCATCTGAGCCGATAAGGCTTTGCGCCGCACCTTCCTTACTGCGAAAGACCGAGTCGCGTTCTTCCCAGCGATACGGCCCCAGCGAATCCTTCTGAATATTGATAGCTTGCCCCGCTTTCGAAAAGTCGAAGTAGCCATCGCCTTGGCGCCCGAGCACCAGAATCTTGTGGTCCTTGTACTTCTCCAGCTTGAGTCCGGTGATAACATCGCCGGGGCGCAGGTTCAACATTGTCCGTGTAGTGGCAGCGTTGCTTCTCATGGCGTAAGTCCCTCGCAGTTGTTAATCGGTGGGTTCTCTGCTCGGATACTAGCTTGAGCAGAAGTAATATCTAAGCAGAAAAACTATTCTCTGTCAACCCCCCATCTAAAGTCTGATCCTTGCCCTTTCGCTAAAAAAAATAAAAAAGGCTTCAATAAGCCTCCTTTTAAAATCTGTACGGGCAATGGCGTAAAAAGGCATCCTATTCCTCCCGAACAAAAACCCCTTCCACACTATCGGAAAAAAGTTTCGCAATGTCCTGCATCTCTTCCGAAGAAAAAGCATGATAATCCTTGAAAACGGGATCAAGAACGATACCACTCCGAAATGTTTGAAGATACAGACGTTTCGCCCCAGCTAAAGTTTTGCTCATAATCTTAAGGATTTCTGGCGTGTGTACTTCACGGATAAGCGTCGTGCGGAATTCGTAATCGACATCCCCTTGTTTCAGAAGCTCGATACTCTCACGCAGTTTCATCTCATCCGCCCACTGCCCGACGAGTGAACGATAATCCGGCAGGCTCGTCTTGAAGTCCATGGCGATATAATCCACTAGGCCTTTATCAATCAATGAGCGGAGCACTTCCGGACGATTGCCGTTGGAATCCAGCTTCACGGCGAAACCCAAGTCCCGCACTTTCATGATAAAATCTTCCAGATCGGGCATAATGGTCGGCTCGCCGCCGGAAATCACCACCCCCTCGAGCATCCCTCTTCGCTTCTTGAGAAAATTGAGCGCCGCCACTTCTGGGATGAAACTCTTCGAAAGCTTGGCCAATTCTTCCGGCAAAACGAATTCCGGATTGTGACAGAAGCCGCACCGATAATTGCACCCGCCGGTAAAGAGCACACAGGCTATTTTTCCCGGGTAATCGATCAGGGTGAATTTTTGGATGCCGCTGAGAACCATGGAAAATAATTTTCAATTTTCAATCCACCCAGTTAAAGCCGGTGCGAAGCAATTTAACGGGGTGAACAATTTTCAATCGATGTTCAATTCTGCAATGAAACAGTGAAAATCAAAATGAAAAAGTAGTGCACATTTGGAAGAATTTTTGACTGTCACAAAAATACACCTCGAAGTTAACAGCCTTGCGGCTGGAGCTGGTATTTCTCGCAGAATTCATGATTGGCGGCCACCGTTTCCTGAAAATGCTTGCGCGAATAGTGTTCCGCCTTCTTGCCGATGTTGAAATGGGAAACCGGCCGATGATATCCCATCACGCGCGTCCACACCTCGCAATGCGTGCGCTGTGCTTCCACTTCTGCTGCCTGGCTGACCTGGCTCTTCGTCATAGGTTTACTTGCCCTGTGAAATCTGACTTTGTCAGTGCTTCGCAATTTCACTGGGTGAATTATGAATTAATAATTTTTTTGTTTTTTGTTCAGACCCTTCGGCTGGCTCAGGGTGACATGTAAACATGTCATTTTGCGGCATCGACACTCTGATATTTCTTGCGCGTTTCCTGATCGAAGCGGGTGCCATCCACAATGCCGAGTTCCTTATCGCACTTGGGGCAATAATCATACTCTCCCTCGAGATAGCCGTGTTTCGGACAGATCGAGAAGGTCGGAGTGATGGTGATATAGGGCAAGCGGAAATTGGAAAGGATACTCCGCACCAGATTGCGGCAGGCTTGGCCGGAACTGACCTTTTCATTCATATAGCAATGGAGCACCGTCCCGCCGGTATATCTGGTCTGCAGGCTGTCTTGCAGTTCCAACACCTCGAATACATCATCCGTGTAGCCGACCGGGAGCTGCGAAGAGTTCGTATAATAGGGCGCCTCCTCGGTACCGGCCTGCAGGATATCTGGAAAACGCTTCTGATCCTCCTTGGCGAAGCGATAGGTCGTCCCTTCAGCCGGCGTGGCCTCGAGATTATAAAAATTGCCCGTTTCTTCTTGAAAGTCCTTGATCCGTTCGCGCATAAAATCAAGAATCTCCAGAGCGAATTGATGCCCCTCTGGCGTCGTGATATTCTCTTCGTCATTTGTAAAGTTGCGGATGGCTTCATTGATGCCGTTGATGCCGATGGTGGAAAAATGATTCTTGAGATACCCGAGGTAACGCTTGGTGTAAGGAAATAATCCGCGATCGATCCACTTCTGGACTTCTTTGCGCTTGATTTCGAGCGATGTCTTGCTGAGTTCCATCAGGTGTTTGATGCGCTTGAAGAATTTTTCCTTGTCGCCTTTTGCCAGATACCCGATGCGCGCCGCATTGATGGTCACCACGCCGATGGAGCCGGTCATCTCCGCCGAACCGAAGAGCCCCCCGCCGCGCTTGCGCAGTTCGCGCAGATCGAGCTGAAGCCTACAGCACATAGAACGCACATCGCTCGGATTGAGATCGGAATTCATGAAGTTCTGGAAATACGGGGTTCCATACTTGGCAGTCATCTCGAAAAGCGCCAGATTTTTCGGATCCTCCCAATCGAAATCCTTGGTCACATTATAGGTCGGGATCGGGAAGGTGAAGGTCCGCCCCCTGGCATCGCCTTTCGACATCACTTCGATGAAGGCCCGATTGACGATATCCATTTCAGGCTGCAGTTCGCCGAAGGTATATTCAAACGGCTGGCCGCCGAGAAGCAGGCTCTTCTTCTTCATATCTTCCGGACAGTCCCAGTCCAGCGTGATATTGGTGAACGGCGTCTGCGTCCCCCAGCGCGAAGGAATGTTCAAGTTGAACACGAAGGACTGGATGTTCTGATAGACGTATGCATACGTCTTCTCTTTTACATACTTTTCTTTGGCTTTCTTCGAGGCGAACTTTATGCCATACTTCTTGATCGTGGCATACTGCTCCATCTCATACTTCTTCACGAACGGCGCCATATACGTATCGAAGCTGGAAAACGCTTGTGCGCCAGCCCATTCATTTTGCAATGTACCCAGAAAATTTACCATCTGCGACACGGCGGAGACCAGATGTTTCGGCGGTGCGGATTCTATCTTGTTCGAAACGCCGTTGAACCCCTCTTCCAGAAGAGCTCGCAAGCTCCATCCGGCGCAATACCCGGAAAACATATCCAAGTCATGGATATGGATATCGGCGTTCCGATGGGCATCGCCGACATTCTTGGGATAAATATGCGATAACCAATAATTGGCGATGACACTGCCGGCCGTGTTCAAAATCATCCCTCCCAGAGAATAGCCCTGGTTGGAATTGGCATTGACCCTCCAGTCGAGCTTTTCCAGATATTCTTTGACCGCTTTCTCCACTTGGACGACGACATTTTTGCCCTCGCGCATCTCGCGGCGCTTCTCGCGGTACAAGATATACGCCTTGGCGATATCAGCATAGCCATACTGGATGAGCGTACTTTCGACGATATCCTGGACTTCTTCGACGTTCGGTATCCCATCCTCAAATTGCTCCTCCAGCTGGGCATAGACGTCTCCCGAGAGCACCTGAGCCGCGATGACATCCTTCTGTTCCACCGCTTCGGCTGCCTTCTCGATGGCCTGTTCAATCTTCGAGAGATTGAAGTCGACGATCCCCCCGCTCCGTTTCTGCACTTTGTATATGGGCATAAGCGCGTCTTTTTGTTTTAATTTAAGATAGTTAGGGAGAACTCCCACGTTTGGATGAAATTCAAGGCGCGGAGAAAGTGACGACGGAAGCGTACTCTAGCTACGCTGGAGTCGGAACAGAGGCTCCGCAACGCAGAAGTTCGCCAAACGGGTGAGTTCTCAAAGAGAGAAGAAAAAGCGGCTCCCAAGAAAGCCCCTTTTCCTCTGCATAGTGTTAAACACCTGAAAACAAAAAAGGTGTCATTCCGACACCAAAAACCACCATATCTGGTAGATTTCACTCTTTTAACCGCAAAAATGGCCATTCCACGGACGAGACTATAACATCAGCATATGGTGTTCTGAAACACTCTATCCGGGGAATTGACTGACTTGATCTCTACGAAAAACTGTGTGAACAGCGAATAGATCAAGATGCAAACTTCGTTTTCCAGTCCGTCATGAAACCTTCGATAACTTGAGGCACAAAACCCTCATCTCTCATAGAAGAAAGTGCTTGACCGACAATGTAACGAGCAACATTGTCCTTGTCTTCGCCATTGTACGCTTCGCCTGCATTCACGCCAGCCTCGTACCCGTGACTCGTGAATATGCCAATTACTTCTTGCAGATCTTCTACAACGTTACATGGAACTACAAATGCACAAAGCCAGTCAAGAATCTTCTCTTGGTTGTTGAAGTCAAGACTCGGCAACTGCCTCATTAGAGCGTCAGCCTGTTGCTTTCGTCCTCGGTAGCTCTCCTGTAATAGCTGTAATGAGTATTCGTCAAGACTCTTCTTCTCAGCCAATCTTTGACATGCTGCGAGCTCCTCTTTTGTGAGTTGTTGTGGTAGTTCCAGACTCATAGTTTTCAGTTAGTTATAGAATTAGTTATACATCTTACCGTGGACTAATTATCTCATGCCCAAAAAAAATTGTCTAGAGTGCACTCTCAAGCCCCTCTTCTGGGTCATCACCTTAGCATATGGTGTTCTGAAACACTACGGTAAAGAAATTTGCAAACGACCCTTAAAACCGTGTGCGCTACCGCTCCCAAACAAGCTGCAAGTTCTTTTGATAGGTATACCCACCGCTGAGCGTATGGCTGTTTTTGAGTGAAATTGAGCGTTCCTTTCCGGCCGGATCTTTCAAACAAGACTGCTCGAGGCTTTGCTGAAATAATCCAGCTCGATTTGTCGAATGACCATGCCGCTTATCGACAAGTAAGGCATCGAAACCGTTCTCATTCGCAAATTGCACTGCTTGTTTGGTAAGCATTTGATAGAATCGTTTCGCTGAAACTTCAGATACTAACCCGACTGATGGATTCGGACAATAGAGGAGATACTTTTTCCCTTCCTCGGGTTCATTCATTTCAAGAAGCATCGTTGTACCGACGCATCTCTCCCTTTCTTCATCGAAGAGAACGAACTCGAAGTATTTATTATTTTTGAGCATATTCGGATCAGCTGCCAGGCAGATATCGGCCACCATCCGAGCATGGGCATTCTCCCTATTCTTAGAAAAGTAACCCTTTATGAGCCTGTCTTTTGACAGCTTCTCCTGATTTCGCGCTGTATCAACTTCTTTGATCTCTTCGTATTTGCCGATCTCGTTTTGCAGGCGAATGTAGACTGAGGATTGGAGTTTCTCTACTTTTACCGTATCAATTCGACCGCCCGCGTCGACAGTAAAGAACTGGTCGATATGCTTTTGCCATACATCTTCGAAGGTATCGAAGTCGTTCACGCTGAAGAGCAGTGCAAAATCGCCTGCTGACTTTTGAATTTCCGGCAGTCCTTGAAATACATTGGTGAGCGTCTTGGCGATCTTTTTTTGTATGAGCGGCGTGGTGAGTTTGTCTCTCGGAATTTTAGCGAGGTCCTTTGTGATGGTGAGAAGCGCATCAGCATATTTCTTCTCATATTTTTCTTGGAATGTTTCGGAGAAAAGCGCTCGATCCTCGCTCTGTGCTACCCGCTCCTGAATAGCTTTTATCGTCTCTTTCATGTTGTCCCCATACTGATTCACCAGTTCATCGAGCAGAATATAATTCTTGGAAACCTCATTTTCTTCGAGATTCACTCGATCAATACTGCTGGCGACAAATGAATCATACGAACCGAGAAGCTGATACGCAAGCAGTACATTCATGGTGTCCACCGTATATCCCTTGGCCTTGAAATAATCAAGTATCTTCCCTTCAAGCGTCTTGGCCTGTGAATCAGGAACTTCGTCGCTCAGGTACATGGAAAGTGATTCCTCCGTCGCAATGCTTTTTATAGATGCTATGCGATCCGAGAACTCTTTGATCAGCACCGCATCAGGAATTGTGTCTGCTTTAATCCGATACCCGAGAACGCCGGAAAGGTGGAAATCGTACCCATTCTTCTCAAATTTATACGCAGCAAGATCCTGAGAACGATCCTCATACTGATCTAGGTATTCATAAGTATTATAGTTTCTTTGAGGGTAAACTTCCTTCAGGAGACCTTCATAGTATTCTTTGTTTTCAGAACTTATGGGCTGATTTTTTGAGAGAAGAGAAATATCCTTCATAATTCTGCCGGCAAAGGCTTCTTTCTCTTCTTGGGTGCCTCCAGAAAAAAACTGTGAGACATACAAAAGAAGAAATTTCTCATTGGAAGCAATGCTTTTGTTGTTCTCGAATTCGACTTGCAAGTCAAGCATTTTTTTCAGCGCATTTTCCGGATCTTCGGAGACACAGATTCTCCGAGAGTATTCTTGTCGTATCATTATACTCTGGGGTAATTTTTCTATCACCTCAATTGCCGCGCGTATTCTTTGAGGATCGAGGGGCAAAGGAACAAATCTTGCTATTCGTACTATTTCATCGCATATGCGATACAGAATATCGAAAGAATCTTTCTCATTCACCTTGAGTATGCTCTTTCGTAAAGCGTTCATAACTCTCTCGAGAATATCCCTGCCCTTTAGCACGGTATCGGGCAATGGAATCGTTTCGAGTACTTTACAGAAATCGAAAAGGTGTTCCGCGTTCATGATCTCGGTTTTTGCCAGACTTTGAAACTCCTCCGTTCCAAGAAAACTTCTCAAATGGGGAAATATTTCTACGAGCTCATGAGGACTATGCCACTGAGGCTTCTCCCCTAAACAACTTCGAATGACCTTCATCAGTATCGCATCAATTTTCTCCTGAGGGATAGGTATATCTTCGACGAGTTTTTTGGCCTTATTGAGGCCATGGGTGCTCCGTGAGAGTATCATCGAATTAAACTCTTCGAGGCACAGGTCGTGGATATCCGTGCGCTGCAAGAACTCCTCCGTGAGTGAGAATGAGGCAAACTGATCGAGGAATAATTGTATTTGGTTATTTTCAATGTACGTAAGCGCATCACTGTCATCCAAACCCCTGAAACATTCGAGGCGTTCTCCTAAATTGAGAGCGAAATTCTTCTTTTTAAGGCTGTCAAAGATTTCCTTGCCGAGAGTGAAGTCTTCGGGTAAAAGATTCAGAATCCGGACGACTTTATATTCCTCGCCTCTCTCGATAAGCTTATGGATGTATGCGTGCTTATCAGGATCGCGGAGACTCGAAAGAACCAAATGTTCCTGATTATTCACAGTAATCATCTGATGAAATGATTCATAGTGTCTCGACACATACTCAGTAAGAGGCACCGAAAAAACATTTTCGTTCAACAAAAAACTTACATACCCGCGCTGGATAATCGATTCAATTTGAGCATCTCTCTGGACTCCATCCGGTGTTATATCGATGATTTTCCGTTCTTTTATGACACTTTGATACGGTAATTTTACCGATGTTTTTAAATCATGGGGCGTGTATTTTCCGTTCCCGCTTGTAATACCATGTACATAGTTGTTTCTGACAAAGCAATCCGCATATCTATCAAATTCGTCAGGAGGAGGAATATTATTTTTTAAAAGAAACTCCAAAATTTCAGTAATGTCCCAACCCCCTGAACGAATGACTTTCTCTGCAATTTTTTCTGAAAACTTTTCTGAATATTTCAGCACAAGACCGGCGTGGGGCGAGGCAAGCAAGTGTTCCACCAGGTCATTGCTATATTTCCCATTTTCCGCATACTGCCAGAGCGCCCTCTCGAGAATCGCGCGTCTATTTTCTGTCACCTGGTATCCTCGTGTCTTAAATTGTGTCAGGGCAATCATAAGCGATTCCGGAAGCTTTTCTACGAAAACTTCCTGGCCATAGCTGGCCCCAAAAAAATCACGCGCCGAATCAGGGTTAGCTAAACCTTGTTTAAAGGGCGTATGCAATGAATACTCCTCGCGGCAAGCCGCGAGGTATCTTTGACAAATTTGTCTTTGATACTCGCCGCAAGCGGCGGGGAATTAGACCCTAATTGAGATTAAAATGTCCAATTCGGGCTCCGAGAGACCTGGTCCATTTTTGCTATATCCGGCAATGTAATGCTTGAGAGCTTGGGTACCGATATACTTGCGATGAGTATACCCCTGCGTGCCGATATCGCTAAAATCATTTTCGACCAGAAGGGCTATTTTTGCCCGGCGGACGAGTCCGGCGTCAACAGTTTTCGGTTTCTTGTATCGCCCCTCCGCATAACCGCTCGCATCCCTCAGTATGTTTTTGATTTTCCGATTCAACAGATCTTTCACTCCACGCATTGTTGTCACTGGATCTGCAATGCGCTTTCCATGCAATACCTGTACATTCTTGACCTCTTCGAGTAAATCGTCCATCACAGACGTCTCATAGTCCTCGTCAGAAAGTCCTTCTGGTTTTAAAACTCGAAGTATCGGTACGACCTCGCGAATATATATCTGCTCTGCGCGTTCAACAGAAGTTTCTTCCACAACAACATTTTCACGTGGAGTTGGAGTTTCGTGTTTGGGTAAAAAAGTTGTAGATTCTTCGAATTGCATATAATACCAATATATCAGACTTCAGTATTCCATCTGAGGTAAAATTTCCTGGGACTCTCTTCCTCAATCATAATTCCAGTATATGGTGTTCTGAAACACTCTACTCGGGAATAGTTTAACAAATCCTGCTACCTTTATCCCATAAGGCTGCTGCGGAGCTTCTTCCTGGCTCGGCTGAGAAGGAGCTTCACGGCGTTCTCGCTTTTGCCGAGCGTGATGGCTATCTCATGCACCGAAAAGCCCTCCTGGTACTTCATGGAAAGCACCTTGCGTTCGGTCGCGAGAAGATTGGGTGATTGCCACAGCGTGTCCTCGGAAAGATGGCAGACCTCCGACACCATCTTATCCGCTATGGTTTCATCGATGAGGGAAAGGAACTGCTTTTTGCGGAAGTAGTTGATAAGCACGTTGTGCGCCACCCGCAAAAGATAGGTCCCGTACGACGCGTTGGTGAGCCGGAAGTTCTCCAGGTAGCGGAGCGCCCGATAGAACGTGTCCTGGGCCAGATCCTCGGCGATCTCGACATTCCCCTGGGCATGCCGCATGAAATAGACGAAGATCGTGTGCCGATACTTATTGTAAAGCGCCTGAAATTGCTTGGGATCCGTCTGGGCGGCCAAAATCAGTTCATGATCGGCTTTCCGAGCCTGGAAACGCTCTTCGAACGGCCCCACCAGCGTCTCCCGGAAGATTTCTGGGAGCGACTTCCCCCCAAGAGCCGGTGCCACATGTTTGGAACCGAGCGTCTGCAATATGTAACGCAACCGCTCTTCATCATTCAAGACGCCTTTCTTGGAAAAGACCTTCTGGAATTCCCGCTCGAAACGTTCCCGCTCGGCCTTGCCTTCCAAATGGCTCATCTCGAAAGCGATGAAATACTCCGGGGTCTTTTTCCCTTTTTCGATGATGGGCGCGATGGCCATCAGTTCCGGATAACGCGCCTTGTCTTTGCGCACGTTGGTCACTGTCGCTACAAACGGCACCTGCTTGTCTCCGATAGCCGTCCACAATTTGTTATAGAAAGCCCGCGGCATCTGGCCACCCCACAGCTTCCCTGGCGTCTTACCGATGATTTCGCCAATGGCAAATCCGGTGCGCCTCTCGGTGGCTTGATTGGCATAGAGAGCCGTCCCGCCAGGATCCTAAATGAGAAACACCCCAAGAGTGCTATTCAATGCCTTATTCAGCGTATCAGCCGTTTCCATAGATGTATTTACCCCGTGAAATCCTGCTTCATAGGTCTGCCTCTGGCAGAATTTCACTGGGGTTGCTTCCCTCTATCATACACGAGAAAACCAGGTTTCAAAAACCGCCATTCTTCAGGCGGTTTTACAGATATTTTTCAAAGTCTATATTTGAGGAACAAAAAAGACCGTTCCAACGATGTGGAACGGCGCGCTTCCGGCGATCTGTGATCACTTTTCAGCAATTTGCTTGACATAGCTTCCTCCTTTCAGTTTTTCAAATATTGTAGCTTGGAGTGAAACAAGGTCGCTTTCACCTAAGTCTGCTTTGTCATTGATGCTCGTGACGACAACAGTACGGCTATTCAATTGAAATTCTGCCAAGATCCACAACCCGACGCGATCACAGATACTGTGGAGATACTTGGTTTCTCGCACCAATCCCTGCAGGTCCCTTTCTTCAACATCATTTTCCGGGTAACTAGCGAAAACGAATTGCTTGCCTATCTGATGACATACTTTGATCATCACTCCTCCTCATTTGTTAAAAAACTTTCCAAAATAAAAACTCCTCATCTCTTTGCATAGCGAAAACTACGCAGAGGGACGAGAAGTCTCATAACTTTCGTGGTGCCACCCTTTTTCTGGAACAAAAAACACCTCTGTGGAGATGCCTCATTCCACTCATTGACCCATACTCCGCCGACTGGCGGAAGACATCAATTATCCTCTGGTTACGGAGGAATCCGGATCTCCACTTTTGCAGAAATCATCCTACCCTTACTGAAGAGCAAATCGAGGCCCAACCCCTGACAAGATGACTCTCACAGGGACCCCGATATGGACTTTGTCATTGCTTATGAACTGGCTCTATCCTAGAGTAAAGTGAACACTTTGTCAACTCCATTTCACAAATACCGATAGATGCTTGTCTAAAAGCTCGTTACCCCTCCGTCAGCCCGAGCTTCTTGAGGCGCGAGCGGATGCCACCCGGCTGGCGACCCAGCGTTTCCACCATTTCGCGCATCTGTATACCTCTGTTGAAAAGTTTTTGTAGCTTGGTTTCTTCTTCGGAACTCCACGCGCGATAGACGTGCGGATGTTCAGCGCGAATCCTTTCGAGAGAGTATATTTTTTCTTCTTCATCTTTCTTTATCTTCTTGATTTTTCCCTGAGTAAAATCTTGAACGGATTTCTTTTTCCGCATCAGTCCGCGTGAAGTCCGCGCCGATCTGCCCAAAGTGCCGCCGCAAAAAACAATGAAATTTTTCTCGAGCGTCCGCTGTCGCTCATCTCCCATGGCGGCGCACTCCTGCTCGGCGCGCAGTGATGCGGTGCGGAATGCTTGATCTTTTTCGAGAACCACCGGATGGACTTCCAGGGCGCGGGCATTGATACCGATCAAGTGCACGCCCGCGAGGGTGCGCACCCGCGAGAGCGCTACATACCCCTGGCCATATTCGAACGTCTGCGACAGATCCATAACGGCGGCGTCCAAGCTCACACCCTGGCTCTTGTGGATCGTGAGCGCCCACGCGAGCCTGAGCGGCAACTGGGTAATCTTCGCCAAGACTGCATCTCCTTCCGCTATCGTCCATTCCATCGGTTCCACATCGATCCGCTCTCCTTCTCTCGTTTCAACGATCGGGTATTTGCTGTCTGCATTGAAACCGACGACCGTACCCAGCGTTCCGTTGACGAATCCGAGATTCGAATTGTTTTTCGTGAACATGACCGTCGCCCCCGCTTTCAATTCGAGACGCTCCGGTGAGAGACAGCCGCGCACCAGAGCGTCTGTCAGCGCCTCCGGACCGCGGAGCGCCATGACGAACGTACGGTTCTTGCCCGGAAGTTTCTTTAGTTCAACGCTATTCAGCGTGTCCACGTTGGCATTGTGCGAATAGAGCCGCGTCATATTCTCGGGGAGATCCGCATGCGCAATTATCCGCCCGCTGATACTCTCAGAATGCGTCTCATTAAATTCGTTACGTCTGATAGCTGAGAGGATACTGAGAAAGACGCTATCCGCCTGACGATGTTGTTCGCTTAAGTAGCACGTCGTCGGCTGCAGGGCCTGCCAAGCCTGTGCATCAAAAGCAAATTCTATCGCTTTCCCATTCTTGCCGACTGGCGGCAACTGGAAAAAATCACCTACCAAGACGATCTGCAATCCGCCGAAGGGCAGACGAAGCTTGCGTACTTTCCGACACACCTGCTCAACGAGCGTGAGAACGGTGCCATCCAACATGGAAATCTCATCGATGATGAGCACTTTGGCTTTCTTGATACGCTTGGCCACGTAGCGGTTCTCAGCCAGCTCCTGCAAGGCATCATCATCGAGCGCCGTTTCAACGCCGATGCCGCTCCAGGAATGGATCGTCATCCCGTGGATATGGGTGGCCGCGATCCCGGTCGTTGCGGTCACCGCGAAATCGATCCCGTGTTCGCGCAGATAGTCGGTATAGCGGTTGATGGTGTGGGTTTTCCCCGACCCGGCTTCGCCCGTCAGAAAAACATGCGCGCCGGTTTTCAAAATCGCCAGCGCTTCATCTTGGGTCATAACGATTTTTTGTTTTCTCCATCAATTTTCTTCGTCTCCTGTCTGGCATACTTCGTCGTGTTTACCCCTTGATGCATATGTTTTAGTGTTTACCTAACTTATATATACAATAATACAACATACCATAAAAATGCGTCAAGCAGAGGCAAGATAGCCAGCTCTTTATCTTGGGCCATATTTTCAAAACATTATTCTCCTGAAATGAAAGTCCAACAAATCAAAACAAAATAATTATACCATGCTCAAAATTCAAGTTTACATTACCAAAAAAAGGCTTTTAAAACCTCGATATCCCCCCTCAACGCATGAGTGTATCAAAAGCAAGAACCCACCAGAGTGAGTTCCGCTTGGTGGGTCAATATTTTCAGTACATTTCGAGTCTCACCCCGATAAGCGAGATAAGGATTGTCGCGGCTCCGAGATCCATCCATGGAAACTTTTTGGCGACGCTTTCCCCCCGCAGCGCTTTGATGGCGAACCAAAAAAGCCAAGAACTCCCCAAAATACACGGCACCCAGACAAATGCCGAATCAGGTGCAAACCGAAGGGAGAAAAGGAGCATGAGTACAGAAATCATGAGCATCAATCCGCCGACTCGAAGCGCCGCTGACATGCCGATATCCATTACCATGGTAAAACGTTTGCCGCGGTTAGCCTCGATATCCACGATATCTTTGAATACCTCGCGGGCGAGGTAAAAAAAGAATGTGGCCGCGATCATTGGCGGAACCATGTAATGAAGCCGATGCCCGGAAAACCAGCCCAAAAGAAGCGGGGTGACGCATACGGCGGCAATAGACAGGTTTTTCCATGGCCAGTACTGATCCAGAAACCTGGCATAGGATAGAATTATCAGGCAGTTTGCGACTGCGATTGCTACGCATCCTGCTGACAGAAACTGCCAAGCAAGAAAGATAGAGGCTGCAAATGACACTGCTCCCATCGCGAGAAGAGTGGCAGGCCTTCTTACATACACCGGGTCCCAATGCTTTCTAGCATACACATCCGCCCTGGCTCCATAGTGCCAAATACTAGCACCTAAAATACTGAGTGACATCACTCCACCAACAGCTATTCTTTGAGTACTCAGCCAGAGTGGGCCATCAGACAGAAGAGCCGCGATCCAGGCAGCCATTCCTCCCAACACAACCTGAACCGGGCGGGTGATTGTTATCCAATAACTTCTTTCCGTTCTCGGATTATCCACGATGCTGTCCCTTTTTCAATAGATTGTGAAAATACCAAGAAGTATGATTCTCTCACAGAAAAAAACAAAAGTCAAAATATCCCCGAATCTTTTCTGATGTAAAAAAGAGGCTCCCTCAAGCCTCGTTTTTTTAGACACGCTCATCACACAGAGTGTTTCGAACTTGCCGTTTTTATTTTTTCACCTCAAACATTTTGCCATGACCAGGGATAATATAGTCAGCCATTGCTAGAAGTTTTTTTCTGCTCTTGATCAATACTTCCATATCCATGCCTTTGGCCTGCGAATGGTCTTTTTGGTGGATATCGAAAATTTGTTCTTCGCTATCCAGCCACCAGATGACATCCCCCGCTATCGCCACTTTGCCCTCGGGAGTATCGGCCACAAGCGAGATGTGTTCCAGCACATGGCCGGGAGTTTCTATGATTTCGGTATCCTCGCCCATCTCGTGTTTCTCGAATGGAAAAAACCGGTCGTTATCGTACATAAGATTGGCATCGAACGTGATGTGTTTCGCATGAGCGAAAATACCGGCCAGCATCACATGGTCCGGGTGGCAATGGGACAAGAAGACGTAGTCGACATCATCCGTCATCACATTCTCCTTTCGTAAAGCATCGAGCAATTTCTGACGATGACAGCCCGGATCAGTGATTATTTTCTTGCCCGCTTCGGTCGTGATAAGACACACAGTCGAGCTGGCGACCCAAGCTTGCCCGCGCTTCTCTGCATACCCTTCAATGAGCACTTTTATCGTCGCCATATAAGAAGATTATCTCATGACTTCTCACTCACTTTTTTGAATCGCTTCGGGTTGTAATCACCAGGATATCCTTCAATTTTTATCCTTTTTGCGAAACCCCTCACATTCGGCTTTGGCTCAACTATAATATCCGTAATTTTTACCCGCGTGCCGCGGGGAATTTTACCGCCATTCACATCCCGGATAGCTTCAATAATATCGCCGATGCGAATCAGTTCTTTATAATGCGCAAAAACGCCCTCCTCTTTGAACCGTTCCGGCACCCCGCCCAGATTCAATTTTTCTACCTTTTCCATAAAAGCATTCACTCTACTTTACACCCCATCGAGATGACGTTTCGTCAATTACATAATGAGTTACGTAACTGCCAAAAAAGTACCCTCTCCATTTTCTTTTCTATTCCAATGTTCTCAAGAACTTGAGAATAGAGCGACCGCGTGGGGTGAGGGCGTGGCGGACGGCGCTTCCATCGCTGCGCTTCATCACCAGTCCGGCCAATGCCAGGCGGCGGATATGTTCCGAGGCTGTTTTGAAGTTGATCTCCAATGCCTCTGCGATTTCCATGACGGACAGTTCCGGTCGTTTGGCCAAAAGAGTGGCAATCTCAATCCGGCGATGGTTGGCCACCCCCTTCACGATCCGCTCCAGTTGACGTGGTTTTTGCATAAGTTCTAGATAAGCTCAGTATATCATGCTACTCCAATGTTCTTGAGAACATTGGAGTAAAGACGGAGAAACTAATTTGAAGCGAGAAATATAGAGCGTAGACCAATAGAACGATTCATTCCCCCAACGTAATTACCAAAAAATTACCTATCCACTTTTCTTTTCCGATGATGGGAAGAGCTTCCAAAAAGAAATGACGCCGAGGAGGCTGAAGATGAGAAGCGGGAACCACACCGGGCCGATCCATGCGGATGGAATCAGAAAATACACGTCGAGAGCGGCAAGCGAAGGCGGCCAGCGCAGAAAAATATACAAAAACAGATAGTAGCCGAGATCCCAAAGCGAGAAGGCGAAAACGAACGCCCACAATCTTTCTTTCAGCCGATCAAAAGCCAAAAAGGCAACGGCGGCCAGCATGATGAGCGTCGCCAGCTCACGCCATATTTCCAGCCGCAGGATCTCCCGCGGAATGACACGGATGTCCGCCGCCGTCTGGATGAGAAACCCATCCGGGTAATACAGCTCACGGAGATACACCACCACCACGGCTTCAACTACAGCCATAGCGATAGCGTATGCCGCCAGCGCCGCAACGGTTCTTTTTCGTCGTATTTTTCTCTCTCCCCAAACCCCCTCTTGAGTTCTTGGCAGAGGATGGATCAGTTTTTCAATTTCATTCATAGCTGCATTATAACAGATTCTGATGTCCTCTCCGGGGTAAAAAAACTAAGACAAAAAGAAAACCGCTGGGCGATACCATACGGTGTAGTTGGCGATGCTATGCGGAATCAAACTCCCCGCATAAAGCCCCCATAGATTCCCTCATGCCTCACGTCGTCCGGACTGGGGAAAATCCATTCCATAACAGGGGTCTTCGGCATCTCCCGCGCGAAGATCCGAATAGCAATCTCTCCGCTAGACAGTCGTTCGAGTTCGTACTCCGCCTGAGGGGGCATACAGAAGTTCTCAACCGGCGCATGTGTCTGAGATGCCCCCACTTCAGGATAGCAGACATCGTAATCCTGCCATTGCTTTTCACTGAAATGCATCGAGGCATAGTATCCTGGGGCAAAATAGGATTCATCAACCAGACAGGCTCGAACACCGTTTCGCTCCATCCAACCATTCGATAAAGTAGATCTTAGCATCTGGCTCTCCTTTCCTAGTGTTTTTGGAGTCCTGCTTTCAGTCAATCAGTGGCTCTTTTGACCACCACATTTTTGCTGGCGGGGTGAATCCTTCACATTTGAAGGCGAACTGCTCCATGATTGGTTGCCACTCTGGATGTGTATAATCCGGTTGCTTGGCAAGCATGTAGACCTGAAAAGCAAGCGTGATGTCCGCTTTGGGCATCGGCCAAGGTGCATCTGCTTCATGAACGACCTTGCCGTTCTTATAGATCGTCACTTTCGCTGTAGCTGCCATGCCGCCGTACTCTGGTGGCATTTCAACCTGCCACGCGTGAACCTTGACTGCTTTCTTCCAGAATCACATTCCGTCTGTCCATTCCTTGGTAATGTCAGCATTCTTGGCGTTTTGCATTTTGATCTCCTTCTGTAAAGATTGATGGGTTGATAATGTTAAAGAGAATGACTAAAAATAACAGTCATCCTATCTGCAGTCAATAGTAAAATATAAAATGAGGCTCTGTAAAGCCTCCTTCTCCTAGACATCACCACATCATACGATGTTGAAACACGACTTTCAGGACTTTATCCTCTAGAAATGTAATTCGGTTACCGCCCAGGGCTCTTGATTGCAGTCGGTATAGCGCAGCCAATGGGGCCGGATGGCGATATACCTTTCGTCAGGCTGGACGCTATATTTTTCAGCGCTCGGCAGTTTGGCAAAATGAGTTTTCTGATACCGCGCGAGCTCCTCCCCCGCGAGGACACGCGCACTGCCCTCATACTGCACCGTTACCCAATCGTCCCAGCCGATCACGACAGATACTTTCGGATTCTGCAAAATATTTTGTAATTTTCTATTCCCCGAAGAGGTACCAATCATTATTTCAAAGTCCTCGTTTTCCGAAAATCCCACCACAGACGACTCCGGTTCCCCTTTTGCATTCACTGTCGAGAGAACGCAAAGGCTCTGTTTTCGAATAAAGTCCAAGATTTCTTGCTTGTTCATAAAAATATTTCAGGTAGCTCTATTTTCTCATTTAATCCTACTTGAAATTTCTCCCGCGACTAACACTTTTTTCCGCCTCAATATAATCTTCCCAACTGATGTGCATCTTCATGTCGAGAATGTATTTTGAAGTGTAGTTTATATATTTCTTCATTCTTTGGTGGGATAAATCTTGGTACGGTTTCACTATTTTTCGACAATTCTTCGCCTTGCAATGACACCGCATATGCCACAGCGGGTATGTTTCACTCAGAGCATAGTCGATGGTAACCTCTTCGCCCTTTTTCATTGGCCGCATGGCAACGATCCTGTTGTTTCCATGTACCCCGGCAGTGGGACTACAGGAGTGATTCAGATACTCTCCCGCGGATCCTGGGCACGGCACGATCCACTTCGCATAGCCCACCTGAAGCCAACATAGTCCGTGAAACCAATCGCGAGATGTAACCGTGACTTCATGTCCTACAAAAACAAAAATCACTTCGTCTTTCTTTACACTTTTATCGAGGATGATTCCTTTTTTGTGAATTTTCGATTTACCAATGTGATACTTCTTCATACCGTTTTCTTACAGCTCAATAAACTACCCGCCGCACTTCCTGAAATTGCTACCACGGTAACCAATAGAAGAATAGTTATTTTATTCCCGCGTTCGTTATTCATTAGCCTATAATAACATGGCTGAATATGACAATGAAAGCCTATCCTCTTTTCCGCTACTCCAATGTTCTTGAGAACATTGGAGTAAAGGCATCTAAAAATCCCACCACGGACGACTCCGGTTCCCCTTTTGCATTCACTGTCGAGAGAACACAAAGATCATGTTTTCGAATAAAGTTCAGGATTCCTTGCTTGTTCATAAAAATATTTCAGTACCAAAAACTTGCTGGACACCAGGCCTTATTATGCTAATATTCACTCAATTCAACAAATCCGAACGGAGCAGGCGATGTTTCATTTTGGAACGAATCGCGTAGGAATTGAATTGGGTTCTTTCATAGTAAAGCTGCCGCGGCCAAATATAGGGCTTTTTATACACCATATCCGGTGTGCCTATTTCATGAAGAGTAAACGGGATGTCCAATTCTTCTTTCGCTTTATCCTGAAATCCCGCTTCAAAGGAATTCAAAAAGCGATATGCGATAGTAGGGCCGAATATTGGCACAGTAAAAATCTAACGGGTTACACACCCCCCTGCCTCTATTATTTGCTTGGAATGAGCATCCACAAAAAGGCAACGCCGCTCGGCATGAGCAAGGATGCATTCTACGATCTGACGAGACAGCTGTTTCCTGGTGACAGCGCGCATACGATTCAATTCCCGGAAAATTTCGGGATATACGAAGGGAAAATCGTCTGTCTCGACTACGCCGACTCGCCACTGGAGGACATCGTTCATTATGTGACAACACTGAGAGAACACTCAGCGGAAGTCGTCGGCGTTAATTCCCGCACCTCCCCGTAGGAAATACTATGGGGAACTTTTTTATACAACAGCCTTCATGATTCTGACATCTGTAAAATAAAGGGTATTTACCTCAGGGCAAGCCCTGGACCCTGAAACGAGCTTGAGCTCGTTTCATTTCCGCAGCAGAGCTGCGGGATATTTGACCCGATTTTACCGGCGCTGTGCTCGGTAGTGAAAGCGGACTTTCACTACACTCGCTTCGTTTGGTAATAAAACACCGCCGGCTGGAATTAGCTGGCGGCTTTTTTTCATGCGAGTCAATCCTCTTTCTTGCAGGTCAGCGACCTGTAAAAAGCAACTCTTCCTCGTGTGCCTTGCAAACAATTTCCTCGATTGCCACACCGGAAAACCTGAGTCCCCTCAGCCTACCGCGAAGCTCGGCTTCATGAATATAGTAGAAACGATGATGATCAACCAAGAGCCACATATAGAACTCTCCGAAACGGGCGAGGAGCCAGGCAAGCATGGTAATGGCAATAAAACGCGGATAATGCCCCGCGATATCCGCTGGCGCGAAGAGACGTACCGTATACGCCGCTACTCCCCACGCTATGCATATACCGATAGTCATATACCACGAACGAGCCAATGCCGGAGGAGCAAGTCTTGCCCACACAAGTTCACCACAGTCGTAGTAAACTTGAGTACCGACAATATGGTTTATCTCCTTGGCCACACCGTAGCCGCTAAAGATATAATTTCCGCTCGTATGGAACATGAACCCACCAACCGAGATGAGCCAAAATATCAACCAATCCTCCATCATCGTCTGCCATGGCATGAGCCAGGACAAAAACACATTAATTGATACGAGCGTCCAAAAGGTGATTCTTCGATGGAATAACCATTTCTTGGAAACCTCACTTACGGTCATGAGCAATCTCCCGTTGAGATAAAATCAAAGTTTGCCTGAAAAAACGGCCGGTTGCCAATCCTAGCTGACTTTTTTCAGCCGCCACAGGGCGATCTGGAAAGTCTGACCGGATGGCTTT
>Ga0156211_108_pt2 | contig 30833 bp, 28 predicted proteins | sample RifCSPlowO2_12_FD_116151 | JGI IMG/M metagenome (GOLD analysis project Ga0156211, IMG submission 116151) | Candidatus Moranbacteria bacterium RIFCSPLOWO2_12_FULL_48_12 | reverse complement strand
CGTGAGGCGGCGAAGGTTTGCAGAACGGAGAGCGATTTACTTTTGGGAAGCAAGGTCTGATTGTTATCGAGCGTTCCGTTGCCCAGAGAGAAAACCAAGATGGTGAGGCTCATAATGAGGATCCCGATGCTCGGTATGCGCAGTTTCGACTGGGGAGCAGAGAGCATCGCGAAAAAAGCGACTGCCGCAAACGCCGAGAGCAGGCCGATGGGGAAAGAAAAGTAGGTGACGATGCGGTTGGAAGGGATATCGATGAAAAGCCACTGCGGATCGAGAGTCATCATGAGAAGAATGGCGCACCACCCGATGAGAATGGCTCCGGCATAGCGCATATATCGGTGCAAGCAGAGCAGAACGACAAAGCCTGCCAAACCGAGAGCGACACGCGCTTCTCCTCCCGAAGAGGCGAGCTGGAAAAAAGACAATCCGGTGCGCGTAGCCTTCGTGGGTGTCCCGATCGCTGTACCGACAGCGTTTGTTTCGATATAGGTCGGCAGAGCGACTCCGAAAAAGAAAACAATAGCTAAGCCAGCGATAAGAAGCGGTCCCGGAGAAAAAATAAGCTTCCACCAAGAACGCAGTACGGCTCCAATGGCATCATAATGGACAAATAAATAGATAAGCATCGAGGCAACCAGTACAAAAAGGAGTATGAGTGTACTGAGGTGATGCGTGTAAGCAATGATGAAGGTAAGAAAAAAGCCTAAGCCAAGAAAATCGGGACGCTTTTCTCTAATGGCCCGATAGAAAATGAGGAGAATGAGAGGGATGAAAAGATTCCCCAGGACATTGCCCACTACGCCGCCGGAAACGAATTTCGCTTGCGGCGAAGCGAGCGTATAGAGCGGACCGAAGAAAAAAAGCACTGCGAGAGCGACATTCTGCGGCGTAAAGATATTTTTTGAAAGATGCGGGCTTCGGATGTCAGAAACAAAACGCCAGGCGAGAGTAAAGAGGGCGAGCAAGCCAATAACATTGACCAGTAAAAGGAAAATAATCGGAAAGGCGGACAGGAAATCCAGTCCTGTGAAGATATGGAGAGCCGCAAACGGCAGGTGTTCGCCGATGATGAAGTCGGGGATCGGTTCCGGCAGAGTCAGCTGATAGATGCCACTCGGACCGGTAATAATTTCCTGTTTGGCATATACAGGCAGCGTTCCTGTCGTAGCGATCAGTTTGGACCAGTACATATGATGGCCGAGATCGGTTGATGTGGGTAGGACTGCGTGCGTCAAATAGACTACCTTGATGAGAAGCGTCAGCCCGATAAGTATGATGAAAAGCGCGCTCTGCCGTCGGCTGAAAGAAAATAACCGCTCCGATTCTTCTTCTGTTTTTTCCTCGCTTTTTTTCAGACGCTTCAAGGTAAATGCTACGATAGCCAGTATAGCGAGAGCGGCGATTATTCCGACAGAGAGTGAATAAACGCCGATCCTAATACCGAGTTTGCCGATGATGATCATGAGAAAATCAATCAGTCCGAGGCTGATGCCAAAGGAAAAAAGCAAAGTTTCAAACGGCACAAAAGATTGTTTGTTAAAAAAACTTCGTAAAATAACCAAACCTGGCAGCAAAAATAAGATGCCGCTCATGAGTATAAAATAGATTGTGGAAATCAATGAATGCATAACACTATCTTATCTCATGAGTTTATTCAGCGCTTCAACATAGAGGCGAGAAATGATACTCCAATGAAAATGTGCTTCCGTGTATGTTTTGGCGCGTGCGCCAAGTGCCAAGCGTCGTTCTTCTTTTTCAACGAGCTCTGTCAGTGTCCGCACGAATACATCGGCATTTTCATGCGGAACGAGCATCCCGTTCTCATTGTGGCAAACAGCGTCTTTGATGCCTTGCAGATCAGACGCTACTATCGGTCGAGCGCACACAGCCGCCTCGATAATACTGATGCCAAACCCCTCCATCGTTCCGGGAACTTCGATATTCGGCGAAACGACGATGTCGGCAGTGTTGAACAGGAGTCGCATATGTTTCCACGGGAGATCCGAAAAAAGTTTCACACGGCTCTCCAGATGCAGTTCTGTAACCGCATTCTTACAGTCAGGGTAAGCGTTTGTATCTCCGGGGGTGTTTTTCTTTACTATAGCTCCCGCAGCCACAAATATAACATTCTGGGGTAGGCGGGGAACGACATTTCTGATGAACCATTCCACGCCCTTATGTTTCACATAGCGACCAGTCCGTAGAATAACGACTTTTCCTTCAAGGTTTAGATCGAGAAACTCGGCTAATTCTTTGCGTGAAAAATTTCCGGTGAGCGTATCTGGATCGACGCCGTTATTGATTACAGTACATTTTTCTTCCGGAAGCCCCGCGCGCACTGCTGCTCTCAGTGTTTCTTTGCTCACCGTAATCAGCAAGTCAAGCTGTCGGAGACTGGGAATATTTATCCAAGCATAAAGATTTGCCAGGAAACCCTTTTTAAGAGCAAAGGTTATGTCGAGCCCATGCAGTATGCAAGCTATTTTTTTCTTCGGATAAACGAATTTCAAGATTCTTCCAATAGGCGCGAGAACGCCATCTCCCAACAACACGATGTCATATTTGCCGCATAAAAAAAAACTTTGCAAAAGAACCAGTGGCAGAAATAATGGTAAGGCTGATTTTCCCCCGCGGTTTGCCAGAGTTTTGACAGAAGCATACTTCGGCAACCACTGTGCTAAAGCCGCATTATGGTTCTCGATGCCGCCCGTCACTGGCGGATAGGCGCGGGAGATGAAGAGGATTCTCATGTTATTGACTAAAGACTGACAACCTATGACTTATGACAAAACCAATAGTAGTACACCTTGTATTTTGTCGCGAGTTGTTAGTCGTCGGTCGTAAGTTACTTCTTGTACTTCTCTTTTTTCATGAGATACATCAGATCTTCGGTCAATTTGCGGTTCGATTTGATCATATCGGCGATGAGCGAAAAAACAAAAAACTGCAGCCCGATAAGAAACGTCACAGCAGAAAAAAGCAAGTAATTGCGGTAGGGGGAAATTTTGAAGTCTTGAAAATAGAAAAAAAGGAATCCGATAAAGACTGCCAGGGAGAGCGCTATCAGGAATAATCCGGGAATGCCGAAAAATTTCATTGGACGGACATCGCGGACCGCCTTGAGGATGATACGAGAGCTGTTGCTGACGTAACTCACGATGCTTTTGACGACGCGAGATTCGCGGCCTTCGAAATACGTCACTTCGACCGGTATCCAGAGCACTTTCAGGTTTTTTCCGAGAGCATCGATGATGACTTCCTGGGTGTAAGTATAATCTCCCGGCAGATTGAGCCGGAGCAATGTCTCGCGGCTATAGGCTCGGAAGCCGCAGGTGAGATCGGAAATCTTGGTATTCATAAAACGGCCGATGATGCCCGCGGCGAAACGGTTGAGGAAGTCTTTGATCCAGGGGATATTCTTTGCCTTATGGTATGAAAAACGGTCAGCGCTGACCAGATCGGCCTGGCCGCTCAAGACGGGTCGGACGAGTTTTTCGATATCGAGGGGATCAAATTGCCCGTCCGCATCGATATTGACCATGATGTCAGCGCCGTTTGCGAGCGCCGACTCAACGGCATAGCGGAATGTTTTTCCAATGCCGCGGTTGACACCGTTGGAATAGACGAAATCCGCACCGGCCTCTCGGGCGATGGCAGCGGTTTGGTCTCTCGATCCGTCGTCGATGACCTGCACGAGTATCTCGTCGACGCTTCCCAAGACGCGTGGAATCCTTCTGATGGTATTCCCTATTTTTGCTTCTTCATTGAAAGCCGGCAGATTGACTATGAGTCGCATAGGTTCGCTTTACGATTTAAAGCTTTTGGATTTCTTTGAGGTCTTTATCCGGAAGGTAGAGTATCAAAAGGCCGATAACTATGCCGCCGAAAGCAGTAATCATCTTGTTGCCGTCAAAAACATACATATCTATTCCGTCCAGTATATGCCAGACGCCGCGCCACACGAGCACCAGTCCGATGACGACGCCCAAGTTTTTCGCCAGATAAGAAAGCGTGAGGAGATGCTTCATATTTATTGTGTTTTATCTGATTTATCCAGCACCTCCCAGAATACTCCGCAGGCTTGCCCGCTCAGACATCGAGGCTGGCCGCAGAGTCAATCCTTTGTGGTGGAGGTGCTGGATTTATTGATGAGCAGTTTGGGATCGACGCACTGAAAATCGCATTTTTCCTTGGCGCCTTGGATGCCGCCTTGGATGAGGTCTTTGCGGCATTGGTCGAGCTTCTCCTGACAAACCGCCTTGCGATCATTCCAGTAGTGAGTATTCATTTCATAACCGAAATACGGAAGCGCAAAATAGGCGATAACCAAAACTCCCGCCAGCCAGATGATGAGTTTGAGAAGTGAGAACATATTTTAAAAACTTACAACTTATGACTGACAACTTACGACAATGATAATTATTCAATCCGGAACTTATGATTTTCGTTATTTGTTGTTAGTCGTTAGTTGTTGGTTGTTAGTTCTCTATCGGCCGATGCCGGAATAAATGATTCCTGCCTTAATAAAAGCCTGCTTATCCAAACAATTCTTCCCATCAACGATGACTCGGATGCCATATTTCTTGAGCTGAGCGGGAGTGAGGGATTTTTTGAATTCTTTGTGATCGGTCACGAGCACGAGCGCTTGGGATTTTTTGAGAAGCGCTTCGAGCGATTTCACCGTTGAGCGGTCTTTGACGTACGGATCGAACGTTTCAATTTTCGCGTGATGTTTTTTCAAGTGCTCGATCACCTTGAAAGCGGGGGATTCGCGCAGATCATCGATATCGGCTTTGTAGGCGAGACCCAGGACGCCGACTCTTGTCCCGTTGAGCGGCAGTTTGACGGTATTCAAGGCGTCCTGCAAAAGCTCTACGGCGTAGGCCGGCATGCTGTTGTTGATTTCCCGGGCGATTTTCAGGAACCGATGATCGAAGCCTGACTGTTTGGCGCGCTCTATGAGGTAGTAGGGGTCGACCGGAATGCAGTGACCGCCGACGCCGCAGGAAGGGAAGTGCGCCATAAAGGCGAATGGCTTCGTCGCCGCGCCCAAGATGACGTCTTTGACATCGATATCCAGCACGGCGAAAGAGCGCGCCAGCTCGTTGACGAAAGCGATATTAATATCACGGAAAGAATTTTCCACGATTTTCACCGCTTCGGCTTCGCGAATGGATTTCATTTTCCGAATTTCGCTATCGACAATCGAGGTATAGAAATTATAGGCCAAGCAAAGGCCAGTCTCATCAAACGATCCGACCACGCGCGGAATGTTGGTAACGTTCCACTTGGGATCCCCGGGATTGATGCGTTCCGGACAATGGGCGAGATAGATGTCAATGCCTACGGTAAAGCCAGCTTTTTCGAAAATCGGCTTGATGATTTCCTCGCTCACGCCCGGGTTGACGGTCGACTCCAGAACAACCAGAGCGCCTTTTTTGGCAGAAGCGGCGATCTGCGTGGACGCCGCAATGACCGGAGTCAAATCCGGGTAATACATTTTGTCCACCGGGGTGGGAACGCAGATAAGGAAAATATCTGCTGACTTGAGTTTTTTGGGATCGCTCGTGGCATCAAAACGATGCTTGGGAAAGTGCTTTTCCAGGAACGCGTCCTTGATAGAGCTTTTGCCTTGTTTCAGAAGGGCGATTTTTTTCTTGTCCGTATCGAAGCCGATCACCCGGTAACCGCGTTCTTTCGCTCGCACTGCCAGCGGCAATCCCACGTACCCCAAGCCCACCACGGCGACTATTTTAGCCTTCTTTCGAATCATATGAGATGTGAGAGGTAAACTAGTTCTATTGTACGGAACATTTCCCTCTCTGGCAAGGTAAAATAGTATTTTTCTCTTTTCACATACCCTCGGCGAAGAAAAGGATTTCTGGTACAATGGGGGTATGCGTATCGGCATCAATGCTTCATTCTTGCGCAAGCCCGGCACGGGGATCGGGCAAGTGACTGTCAACTTTCTCAGAAAGTTGACAGAGTATTCTGTATCAGGTATCACGTATCAGGGAAATGCAAAACACATGATACGAGATGCGGAATATGTTCTTTACTCTGAAGAACCTATCGATATCCAGTTGCCATCAAATTTTAAGGCTCGATACTTTCTCCCGCGCTGGTGGAAACGCGATGATCTGTTCCGAAAGTATCTTTGGGAACGGGTGCTTGCTTATAAAGCTGAGAAAGACAAGTGCGATGTTTTCTTGAGCCTCTACCAGTCCGCTACTTCTTTTGGAAGCTACAAGCTACCAAGGCATGTGATGGTGGTACATGACATCATACCTGAGTTTTTTCCAGAATATGTAACGAAGTTTTCACAGCGTTTCCATTGGCAGGCGGTCAAGAAGGCTATCCGGCGGGCGGATGCTATCATTGCCATATCGGAATCAACCAAGCATGATTTGGCTTCAATCGGCATTCCGGATCAGAGAGTTACAGTGGCGTATCCTGATGTGGCGCCGCGGTTTCGTCAGACAATCCCTCCGGAAGCAGTTACGGCTATTTTGAAAAAATACGACTTGCCCGTGAGTTATATATATCATGGCGGGGGATTGGAAATACGCAAAAATGCAGAAAGGCTTTTGCGGGCGTACGCGAAGCTTGTATCTACTCCTGCTCTCCTTTCCAAGGGGAGCTCCCGAGTCTGCGAGGGTGAGGGGTCTAAAGAAATCCTAAACCCCTCCTCAATCCTCCCCTTAGAAAGGGGAGGAGGAAGAGATGTCCCTCCGTTAGTAATTTCCGGAAAGATTTTCGATACGACGAATAAACTGGCGACGGACGTCACGGGGCTGATACAAAGGTTACAGCTGGAAGGAAAAGTGAAGCTTTTGGGTTTTGTACCGGACGAGGATTTGCCGGCGCTGTATCAAGGAGCGCTATTCTTCGTCTATCCATCTCTCTACGAAGGCTTCGGCCTGCCGATCCTCGAAGCGCTCTGTATGGGCGTGCCGGTACTGGCTGGTGACAACTCTTCGCCTCGAGAAGCGGGAGGGGCGGCGGCGCTCTATGTCGATGCGGAAAATATCGATTCGATCGCTTCGGGTATGGCACGCCTGCTCTCCGATGAGGTACTGCGCCAAGCGCTCATTTCCAAAAGTCAGGCGCAGGCGCTACAATTCAGCTGGGAGAAATTTATCAAAACAGTGTTCAGGGTTTCGTTTCCAGAATGAAAAATATGCTTCCCACCCTCTCTCTACCTTTCGGATGGAATATGAACAAGCTGATGCTTGTGTTATTCAACATATTTGCCGGTATCGTTCTTATCGCTCTTTCTCATAACGGCGTCCTGCCGCTTGATTCTGTCAATTTCATTTTCTTTTCTTGTGTCGGCTTTCTATTCGCACTCTATCGTCCGGGGTGGGCCTTTCTGTTCCTTATCGGCATGCTTCCCTATGAGATCATCAGTATCGCCCCAGAGAGTTTCGGCATCGCAATTCGGCCGTATCAGTGGCTGCTCGTTTTAGTCGCGTTGGCCCTGCTGGTCCGTCTCGCACTCAAACGCTTTCCATTAGATAAATTGGTTCCGAATTTCTGGGATATGAGCGTTGTTATTTTCAGCATAAGCACATTCCTTTCGGCGTTCATGAGCGATCATAAAACTATTGCCATAAAATTAAGCATCATTCTTTTTTCTTTTATCCTTCTTTATTTTGTCACGCGGATATTTGTGCGTTCGATTGATGATGTACGGATGCTCCTGCCGTTTCTCCTCTCTTCTTTCTTGGTCATTACTCTTTATGCCATGTGGCAAAACCTTTTTTTCATGAGCGGGAGAGAAAGCTTCGAAGTAATGGCGGGGCGACCCAACGCCACTTTTTCCGAAGCTGATTGGCTGGGTGGATACCTCGCGATGATGATTACAGCGCTTATCGCGCTTATTGTTTCCCCATCGCTCGTCTCGAAATATGCCTCAATCAAACAGACCCGGCTCATAGCATCGATGCTGCTTTTTTTTGGTTTCATCGCGCTTATTATTACAGTCAGCCGGAGCGCGTGGCTTTCGGCGCTGTCCGGCATACTGATAGCGCTTGTTCTTTTTGGCTGGCAACGAGGCGTCTTTGATGCGCTTCGCTGGCAGAACAGGCAGGTTCTCAAAAGAGCCTTCTCTGTCATGTTTTTCATTGCCATCCCATTTTTCCTGGCGCTTTTAGCGGTCTTTGTTTTTGGCTTGAGTCCGTTCGATCTCCTTGATCGTAGTAAGAGCATCGCTTCGGGCGAACAGAAAATCACCATCGCCTGTGAGAAGGAAATCGTTCTCCCGAAAAAAATCGGCTCCATAGGAGAGTTAGCGAGTTTCGGCTGTAGTCATATCAATTTGGAGGATATTGCGGCCGAACGCACTGCCGGACGGTATGTGGCAGAAGTATTGCGTAATGACCCAAATGTTGAGATTCGTCAGAGTATTTACACAAAAATAACCCTGCTTATCAAAGAACATTGGCTTACGGGTATCGGGTTCGGAGTGGTATCGCAATATCTCGGCGCAGATGAACGGCCAGCCTCGCCGAGTCTAGGCGGGGGCGCGGGATTCAATGCGAGCAACATCTTCTTGGAGGTTTGGCTCGGGGCGGGCATCGTCGGATTTCTGGCTTTTATCTTTTTCTGGTTCGGGCTCGGTCTCCGATGGCTCTTCATGGCCTGTCAAGGAAACTCCCCTCTGGCTCTCGTCCTCGGATCAATGTTCATCTCCATCACCGTCTTCAATCTTTTCAATTCCGGACTATTTCTCGCCTGGTTCTTCGTTTTCCTCGCCTTTCTTGTCATGCCTGTCTCAGAAACTGCTCATGAATAATATTCACAAGACAATCGCTATCGATATCCGCTTGCTTGGCAAACGACGGACCGGGGATGAAACGGTTTTTTTTCATTTGACGAAAGAAATCCTCAAGCTTGATAAGAAAAATAAATATTATCTTCTCACTGATGAGAGAGAAGCAGCAAAAATCGCCTCGCTCTATGCTTATCTTGATTGTGTGGGACAAGAAAATGTTGCCATTGTTTCTTTGCCGACTGTTAATCGCTTCCTCTGGAATCTTTGGACCTTGCCCAAATATCTTTTTCAACAGAGGATAGATATTTTTCATACTCAGTATATTTTGCCCCTGTGCTCGCCGCAGCGCACAAAAATAATCACCCATATTCATGATGTCTCTTTTCGAGCCTTCCCAGAACTTATCAGCTGGATTGATCGTTTCTTTTTGGCTCTTCTCATTCCGCGTTCGCTGAAAAAAGCCATTCGCATCATTGCCGTTTCACGGTTTACCAAAGAAGAAATTGTAAAATATTATGCTGTATCACCCGATAAAATAACGGTCATTGCCAACGCAGCAGGAGAAAACTTTCTTAAAAATACCAGGGGAGATGCAAAAAAGGAGCGGGCTGTGAGGGAAAAATACCATCTTCCGGAACATTTCATTATCGCCGTCGGCACGCTCCAGCCGCGCAAGAATATCCCGTTCCTCATCGATGCCTTCGCTGCTTTGCGGAAACGTCTGCCAGAAATAAAACTCGTGCTAGTCGGCAATCGCTCTGCCCACCATACTGACAAAGGGATCGACAGAGTCGTCGCAAAGCAAAATCTCGGGGAAAGCGTCGTTTTTCCCGGATACATCGAGGAATCAGATCTGCCGGCGGTCATCAGTCTGGCTCGGGTTTTCGCTTTTCCGTCGCTCTATGAGGGTTTTGGGATCCCGCTTTTGGAAGCGCTCTGCCAAGACGTACCGGTGGCCGCCTCTGATATCCAAAGTCTCAAAGAAGTCGGCGGCAAGGCAGCGCTGTACTTTGACCCAGAGAGCATTGCCAACTGCGAAGAAATATTGTATACTCTTTGTACTAATCAGGAACAAAGAACGGCTTTGATCAGACACGGTGAGGAACGCGTGCGTTTGTTTTCGTGGCAAAAAAGCGCCCGTCTCTTGCTTGACGAATATAATAAACTTTCATAATAAAAATGAATATGGCATCGGAAACACCCCGTATATTCGAAGACAATACTCTGCCGAAGAAAAGACGCTGGCTACGTATTACTCTATTGGTGATCGCCTTTTTGGCATTGGCCGGAGGAGTGTTTGCTTGGAAGACCGGCGCCATCTTGAACAAAATTTCCCAAGGCAACGCGAATATTTTTGGCAGCCTGATGAATTCTATTCCGGGCGTAGAGAAAAAACTTTCCGGAGAGAATGCCGGGCGCGTCAATATTCTTCTTCTCGGTATGCGCGGAGAAAATATCGTCGGGGGAGGATTGCTGGCGGATACCATCATGGTACTTTCCATCCATCCGAAACAAAATGATCAGGATACGACGCGTGCGTCGCTTATTTCGATTCCTCGCGATTTCTACGTGAAAGTGCCTGGCCGCGATGAACAGCAGAAAATCAATGCCGTCTATGCTCTCGGCGAGGAGCGCGCTCATGGCAGAGGGGGAATGGAAGACATGCAGAAGATCGTCGGAGAAGTATCCGGACTGAATATCCCGTACGCGATAGCCATTAATTTCCAGGGTTTCAAGGATCTCGTAAACGCCATCGGTGGCGTGACGGTCCATCTCGACCAGCCATTTGAAGAAGGCTTGCAATTCCGCGGCTTGAAAAAGCGCTGTGACGGCTTGAAATACACGGTGTTTTCAGGAGAATATGAAGAAAAAAGAATTCAGCGAAAAAATGGAACCTATTACGCCAATCCGAAACGCTACCCGCTTTGTTTCGAAAAGATGACAGCGGAGGTTATTGCCGAGCTTGAGTGCGGCGGCGATTTTAAGCTGCCGCAAGGAGACAATCTCCTCGATGGCGACAAGGCTCTCTGCTTTGCCCGTGCCAGAGAGACTTCCAGTGATTTTTCCCGCGCACAGCGCCAACAGGAAATTATCAAGCTGATCAAAGAAAAAGCTTTGAGTCTCGGAACACTGGCCGATTTTTCCAAAGTCAGCGCCATGCTGGACAGCCTGGGCGATAATGCCATTACGAACATGGAAGCCTGGGAGATGAAACGCCTGTTCGATCTGTACCAGAAAGCCGGAGATGCGGGCAATATCAATCAGAAGGTGCTTGATACTTCAGACGGGGGGCTTCTCTATTTTCCTGATCGAGACAGATACCCGGACGCCGGTTCTATTCTTCTTCCCTCGGGCGACAATTATGATCGCATCCAGGAACTCTTCCGGAACTCGCTGAACTAAGCAACTGTCTAAAAGTATTTTGCAGAGCGAGTCACATGGAAACCAAGGAGCTCACCATCGCTATCAATGGATACAAAAGTCCGGAACTGCTCCGGCTTTGTTTGCAGTCCATTTTCAAACATATGGAAACTTCTCCTATCGATTATGAAGTGCTGGTAACCGATAGCGCAACGGAGGAGGACACGGAAACGCTCATGCGGGAGGAATTTTCGCACGTACGTTTTTTCCCGTTCAGAGATAATGTCGGTTTCAAGACGCTGGTCAATACTTCCTTGAAGGAAGCCCGCGGTATTTTTATTTTTCTCATCAACAGCGATATCATCCTTATGGAAGAGACCATCCCGCAGATGCTCGATTATCTCAAAAAAAATCCGACCATCGGGATTCTTGCCCCCAAACAGCTGAATTTCAATGGAACGCTCCAACACAGCTGTTATCGCTTCTACCGGCCGCAAACGATTCTCTATCGTCGCACCTGGCTTTCCAAACTCCCTTTCGCCAAGAAGCATCTGCGCTGGTTCATGATGGATGATTATGACCGCAAAGAACCGAAAAGCGTGGATTGGGTGATCGGATCAGCGATGTTTACTTCTCAGGAGGCTGTGAAGGCGGTTGGCCGGATGGATGACCGGTTCTTTATGTATATGGAAGATGTCGACTGGTGCCGCCGCTTTTGGGAAAATGGCTACCAGGTGGTCTATTACCCGAAAGCGTTTGTTTATCACTACCACGCCAAGGGAAGCGCCAAGGGCGGTTTCTTCGGCTCCCTTCTCTTCAACCGGCTGACCTGGTATCATATCGGAAGCGCTCTGCGGTATTTTTGGAAATACCGCAACAAATCATTGCCTGTCGTACAATAATATGGAAAATTTACCACCCACACCGCCTGCACCACAGAACGAAAATGTAACAGCGCGTATCAACGAGTATGAGCGCGGCTGCAGGCTTTTCAAAAGAGCTTTCGTGTTTTTTTTGATACTTTTTTTGATCGGTGCGGCATTCTGGTCAGGGTATGAACAGGGGAAGCAATCCTCTCCTGCAAGCGGCACCGGGGTAGAAAATATACTCCCGCCGAACGAAGCGATCATCCTCAACAAGACAAGCCAGGATAAAACCGTCGACTTCTCGCTCTTCTGGAAGGTTTGGGGTCTGCTTAAGGATAAATACGTCGACAACCAGAAGCTTGATGCCCACGCGCTGTTTTACGGAGCCATTAAAGGGATGCTGGCCGCTACCGGCGATCCTTACACCACGTTTTTCGATCCGAAAGAAAATGCCGCATTCCATGAGGATATTTCGGGAACATTCGAAGGTATCGGGGCTGAAATGGGTATGAAGAACGAGATGCTGACGGTCATCGCTCCGCTGGAAGGAACGCCGGCCGAGAAAGCGGGACTCCTGGCGGGAGATAAAATCATCAAGATCGACGGCCAACCGACTGCCACTATGTCGCTTGATGAAGCGGTCAGCAAGATTCGCGGAACCGAAGGAAGCGAGGTAAGACTGACGATTTTCCGCAATGGCGATGAGGAGTCCCGCGATATCGTCATCAAGCGCGATGTCATCTTGGTAAAAAGCGTCCGTTTCGAGATGAAGGAAAACGCGATCGCTTATATCCGTATCAGCCGCTTCGGCGATGATACAGAGAAGGAGTTTCAGGGAGCGGTGAGACAAACCATCGACAAGAAAGCCAAGGGTCTTATCATCGATATGCGCAATAATCCCGGAGGATTTCTGGAAACGGCTGTCGACCTCGCAAGCACCATGATCCCTTCCGGCACAGTGGTCGTGATGGAAGAGAATGGAGCCGGAGAACGCAAAGAAATCAAATCCCTGGGCGGCGATGTGCTCGGCCGGATTCCGACCGTCGTCCTCATCAATGAGGGAAGCGCGAGCGCATCGGAAATTCTGGCCGGCGCCCTGAGAGACAATCGCGATAACGTGACGCTCATCGGCAAGAAATCCTTCGGCAAAGGATCGGTGCAAGAACTCATTTCCGTAAGCAAGGACACTGCTGTCAAGATCACCGTGGCGCGCTGGCTCACGCCTGCCGGCCACCAGATCAATACCGTCGGTATCGCTCCGGACATCGAGGTGAATATGACACGGGATGATATCGACAACAAGCGCGACCCGCAATTGGATAAAGCGCTGGAAATTCTTAAAGAAAAGAATGAGGAATGACGAACCTGCCCGAAACGCTTCCCGCCTTGGCGGGATGCGGGCGGGTCGAGAATCATGATTTAGCACTCTCCGCCAGCTGGCGGATGACGTGGTTTGCCTTTAGGCAGAAAACTTCCTATAATAGAACATGCCAGTAATCAGTTAATAAGAAATGCCATGAAAAAAACGCATGTCAAGCCGCTCGGCGAGAATGTGCTTGTTCACCCGGAAAAGCCGGAACAGAAAACGGCCGCGGGCATCTATCTGCCTGATACCGCGAGCCAAGAACGCTCTCAGCTCGGAACAGTGATGGCAGCAGGGGAAAGCGACAAGATCAAAGTCAAGAAAGGCCAGAAAGTCATTTTCCGGCGTTACGGAGGCGAAGAAGTCAAAATCGATGGCGAAGAATATCTTATTACCAGCTATAAGGACATCTTAGCGGTGATAGGGTAAACAACAGCAAGAAAAAAGAAAAAACGCCGAAATTACTCTGGCGTCTTTTCTTTTTTGTTTTGTATAGAACTTACGTAAATTAAAGTTCTTCCACCCCTCCTTTCCAAGGAGGGGCAGGGGGAGGTTAGAATAAAACTCTCAAACCCCTCCTCAATCCTCCCCTTAGAAAGGGGAGGAGGAAAAGAAACTAGACGCGTAGGTCATAAAATGAATTTCTACGGCTCAAGCGGCAGTCCTGACAATGGAGAAAGGTATTTTCCGCCGGTCAGGGTACGCGCGGAATAGATTCCCAGATCGGAAAGACGGACACCGCCCTGGAAGGAGGCGAGGTCATTCTCGCCATAGACGACAATATGTCTTCCGGCAGGAACTTCACCGATGCGTTTTTCCAACTGATCAAGAGGGATGTTGGCAGATCCTACCAGGTGTCTTTTCTTGAAATTGTCTTCTGCCTGTACGTCAAGGATGAAGAGAGCGGGAGTATTTTGAGCCAAAAGTTTTTTGAACTCTTCTGCCGAAAGGTAGGTTATTTTCGACTGATCCACGAAAGAATCCGGATCGCCGATCGAGACAGTAGGCGCACTCATGCTTTTCCAAGCCTCGAATCCGCCTTTGAGGAAATAATAGGCGAAGGATTTCTCGCTCATGATATTTTTGGCCGCTGTGAACACTTCCGGATCGTTTTCAGAAAAAATAATCACCGTCATCTCATCTTTGGCCGGAGAAAAGTTTTGGAGAGAGCCTATCGGCAAAGAGAGCGCGTGCGCGATATGCTCCAGGGTATAGGCCTCTTGAGAGCGTACGTCGACGAGCGCTACCGAGTCTCCATTTTGGATTTTTTTCAAAAGAACATCCGGAGCTATCAAAGAGACCTCTGCTTCCCGAGAAGTATCGGTCGATACGGAAGCCGGGATCGCATCGGCATCTTCAAAGAAAATACTTTTGCTGATGAAATAAACGCCCACCGCTATGATCAAGAGACCGCCAATAAGGAGTGTCCGCTTGTCACGCCGATTGTCCGAATATGAAGCTGGCATATGCTGCATTGTTTACCCCGTTAGAGAATACCACGTGTCCTTACTAAGCGCTTTTATAAGCCAACAACAGACTCTCTTCCGTGTCATCCCGCACTTGATGCGGGATCCAGAAAAAATATCTCGGGAGAGCCTGGATTCCCGCCGGACGTTTATCCGCCGACCGGAGGACGGGAATGACATCAGACTTATCCAATGCCAGTTCGTAAAGAGTGTATTTTCCTATAGAGGAATAAGTTCTGCCAATGTCTAGTGTGAGTTCTCTAACGGGGTTCACTGCAGAAAACTTCCGATGATTTCTTTGTTGCCGAGCAGAAATTCGGCGATGGGCATATCCGTTTTCCCTTCCAATTGGACTGCTTCCAGGAAAATCACGCCTTCGCCTGTCTGCACGCCAACTTTTTCTCCTACTTCGAATACCTGGCCGACAGGATGCGCTACCTGCGGCGATTGCTTCTGAAAAGAGACAAAAAGCAATTTCAGGCGCAGAAGCTCATTGTCCTTTTTCCAAAAAGTGAATATGCCCGGCCAGGGATGGAGTGCCCGAAAGCGATTATAGATGGTCTCTGCCTCATCAGTCCAGAGTATATGGCCATCCTCACGCTCGATAAGCTGGCAGAGAGTAGCTTGGGCATTATCCTGCGGTAGAGGCGTAATAGCGCGCTCTATCCACAGCGGCAATGTCTCCAGAAGAAAATCGCGGCTTTCTTCGGCCGAACGGATACCCAGTGATTCTGCCGTATCTTTTGGGGCGATGGCGATTTTTTTCTGTGCCACGATATTTCCCGTGTCCATGCCTTCGTCCATGAGCATCAGCGTCACGCCCGTCTCAGTCGCGCCGGAGAGAAGCGCATTCTGGATAGGCGAGGCTCCGCGCCATTTGGGGAGAAGCGAGGCATGCACGTTGATGCATCCGAAACCGGGAATAGCCAATATCTCTTTGGGAAGGATACGCCCGTACGCCGCCACGATAATGAGATCCGGTTTCAAGCTTTTTATTTTTTCTATCGCCTCCCGATCAAGCTTTTCCGGCTGTTCGATGGGAAGATGATATTTCAGCGCTTTCTTTTTGACAGCGCTCTCCGCCACTTCTTGTTTGCGGCCGACTGGCTTGTCTTTCCTGGTTATGATACCCACGATATGGTATTTCTTTTCCACCAACCCGGAAAGGATAACCGCAGCAAATTCCGGCGTTCCCATAAAAAGTATCCGAATTTTCGGCGCACCGAACCAAGAAATCTTCTTCTTCTTTTTCGGAGATTCAGTTTTTTGCTCTTGAAGCTTGTTCTCTGGAACAAGGCGCTTCAGATCGAACCAGGCCATATTTATAGAGGTTTTGAGGAATTGACTCTTTTCTGCTGTTTCTTGTAACGGTTCACGATGAGGATGCCGTCCAGATGGTCTACTTCATGCTGGATGATGATGGCCAAGAGTCCTTTCGCACGCATTTTTTTTGGCAAACCCCTTTCATCCTGATAACGGACTGTAACCTCGGCAGATCGGGTAATCGGAAAAAACTCTCCCGGCAGACTGAGACATCCTTCTCCAAAAACTATTTTTTCCTGCGAAAAAGAGGTTATGTCAGGATTGATGAGAAAGACCACCTTTCCATCCGCTTCGGCGATCGCCAGGCGGAGCGACTGGCCGATTTGCGGCGCGGCCAGACCGATGCCTTTTTCCCTATGCATCGTTTCTACCATTTCCGGTAAGAGCGCCTGGATCTCTTTCGTCAAAGGATCCTTCACATGTTCGGTTTTTTTGAGCAATATTTTGGTGGTTACACCGGTAACAAGTTTCAGCATAACGAGTGTAGATTTTAGAAAAACGAAAGCGGATCAATGTCGATGACAGAGGAAGCGCTCGCTCTTTGGAGAAAGGCTCGGATCTCTTTTGTGAAAGGCTCTCCGGCCGGAATGCGGATGATAAGCGAGCTTTCGAAGAATTTTTTGGAAATCGTTTTTTCAGCTGATTGGGAAATACTGACGCGGTAACGCGAGTCTTTTTTGGGAAAAATCTCCCGAAGAGACGCTTCCATTCCTTCGGCGGCCGCCTTGGTTTCTTCCTCCGTTTTCCCCTGACAGGTAATCGAGATCAGCCGGGAGAAGGGAGGGTAAAAGAGGTCTTCCCGCTCGGAAAGAAGCTTCTCCGAAAAAGCTTTGCTATCGAGAGCGGCCATCCTCTGGAAAAAAGTGCTTTCCGGATGGAATGTCTGGATGATCAAATATCCAGCCCGATTTTTTTCTCGCGTAACAGCCAACCGATCTGTGAATCTCGTGAGAACCTGAAAAAGCTTTTCGTCAGCCCGAAAATTCGGAAAAGAAAGAAGGCTATCTGCGTCAATCATACCAACCAGAGCCAGTTTCGGCAAGCTGTCTGCCTTGAGTACCATCTGGGTTCCGATCAGGATGTCGATTTCTCCTTCCGATGCTCTGGCATATAGATCTTCTGCACTGCTCGCCCTTTGCATGGTGGTTCTGTCAGCCCGGAAGACGCGAGCCAGAGGAAAGAGCTTCCTGACCTCATGTTCGACGCGCTCCGTGCCGAATCCGACAGACCGGAAAGCCAGATGACCGCAGGAGGGACAGCTGGGAAAAGAGCCCGTCTTGTAGCCGCAGGCGCCGCAGCGAAAAGTGCCATCTTTGTTATTGATGAGAACATGCAAGGATTCGGGACAGCGAAAAATATTTTTGCAATTTTCACAGACGGAAAAAGCGCTCATTCCCTGGCGATGGATATAGAGAAGCGCCCGCTCGCCTCTCGACAATGTGTCCCGCAAAGCATCAATCAACGTTTGCGAGAGAGGGGAATAGTTCTTTCTGAAACGCTCCAAGCGCAGATTGACGATTTCAAGCGCCTTGGCGAGCGGAGGAGTTTTTATCAGCGGCGTCAGAGAGACATATTTTTTCTGTTTGATCCGATAGAGGCTTTCGATGCTCGGCGTTTCCGAAACGAAAAGCAGTTTCGCGTGATGCAGAGCCGCCAGGCTCTCTGCTACTCGCTTAGAATCGTAGCGCGGACTCATATCCCATTGCTTGTAACTCTCGTCTTGTTCTTCGAGCAGTACCACGAGACCCAGGCGCCGAAAAGGCGCGAAAAGCCCCTGGCGGGTAGCCAGGATGACTGCGGCTTCACCTCTACGGATCTTTTCCCACATTTCGAAATACGGGCCGTCGGCTAGCTTGCTATGCAGTACCGCGATTTTTTTCGAAGGAAAATATTTCAAAAAAGTTGCCTCACATTCCGGAAGGAGAGTAATCTCCGGAATCAAAAAAAGAGCTTGCTTGCGCTGGGCGGTGATTTTTTTCGCCAGCTGTACGAAGAGCCTCCGTCGGTCTTCGAGTTGGGATGTATCGACATACCCGATAGCATTTTCTTTAAGCGTGGTGAAGGCTTTGATAATATGCGATTCATCTTTGTTCAATCGCAGTGTTTCCAGCTTACTGGTGATATCTTTTTTTCTCTTCCTTGCCTTGGTGCGCTTGGGAAGAAAATGCTTGAGCGTTTTACCGAGCGGCGTAAAATATTCTTCGCTCACGTACTGTGCCAACTCTAACTGCTCGGCCGTGAGAAATTGTTTTTCAATGACTTTGGAAACCCACTTCATCCATACCGGTGCCTGCCTCGCCGACTCATCAAGGCGAGCCAGCCCTGGCAGGGGAGCGCAGTCGAAAACGACCCCTTCTATGGCACGTTTGCCAAAAGGTATCGCAACCAATGATCCCCGATTGATCGACTCGGAAGAAAGGTAGCTGAAAAAAGGCGACCGAGCGAGCGGCAGGATAACCAGAGGGGCGATTTCGACATGATAGAGTTTCTGGGCTTCCATGTCTTTATTGTATCAGATGAATGGGTTATAGCCCTACTAAAACCTAAGCTCTTTTTATAATAATTTGATAAGGCTTACTAAAGCCTTATTTTGGTATAGACAAAATTACGAAAGTATGCTATTATACACCGTTACGAGTTAATTCTCGCAATCGTTTTATTCCCAGCGTATGGGAATTCCTTTCATAATTAAGAGGGATCATGGAACACAAAAATTTGCCAGGCTATGATCGTGACTTTCTGTTGCAGTTTTACAGAAACGGTCGCTGGGGTACGTGTGTGGAATGTCCGCAAGACACTAATGGCCATCTCTATCCCGAGTTTTGCCCGAATACCAAACGAGGTGATCACACTCTTACGATAACAAGCCTTGCGGAACACTACCAAGTGCTGACGGATCGAAAGTAATAAAAGCTTCACATCACAACGCTTGGCCACCGAAGCAATGTCAAAAGGCTGCTTCAACTGAAGCTGATACGACCCGCCCTCAAGAGGTCGTGTTTTTTTGCCTTATATCTCAATGAGAAAATAGAAGAGAACCGTGATACCTTCCTCATTACATTTATCCTTATGAACAAGACACGCAGACTTTTTGTGGGTATTCCGCTTTCTGCACCTCTCCGTAAACGGCTGACCCAAGAAATGCAAACCTGGCCCAAGGAAGCCGTTATTCGCACCACAGAAGAAAACCTGCATGTGACGCTTTTTTTCTTAGGCTTCATCCAAGAAGAACATGTGGGGGAAATATGCGCGCGGGTCGGTGAAGTCTGCAAAGACATCGAATCCTTCGAACTGGTATTCACCGGTATGCAGCTCGTGGAAAACGAAGCGGCACCGAAAATGATCTGGCTCGCCGGCGAAGTCAATGACGCTCTGCGCATTCTCTTGGAGAAAATAGAAAAAGCTTTTTCCGCATTCGTCACGGAAAGGAAAAGTTATCGGCCGCATATCACGCTCGCCAAAATCAAGAAATCCCAGTGGCTGAAACTGGCTGAAAAGCCGAAGCTGAAAGAAAAATTTTCTGTCGTGGAACCGGTGGACACGATCGCAGTATTTGAAAGCCTCTCGCAGGGCGGCCCGCTTCGCCGTGGCTTCAGCGAGGCGAGCAAGCGCCGTTATGAGCAGATCGATACGTTTCCTTTACAGTAATTTTCGCATAGAATTGAGGAAGCCCTGAGACGTTGTTCCGTTCAGGGCTTCAGGTTGCAGTTGAGAATGCTTGTGGTATATGCGATCACCAAACGGTGACCTCCACGTCTCGTGGGAAAGCGTACACCTTCCCGATTCCGTGCTGAATTCCCAGGATGTGTCTCTCCGGAGAGTAGCCGGCCGGCCGTTGATTTTGGGAAATGTCATCCGGATCAGCCACGGTGCAACCAACAGGGTGCTCATCATCAAAGCCACTGTCGGGGATAAATACGAAGGGCTGACCGATTGCAAGTGATGAAAGAACTGCGGTCGACGCCACTGGCGACGGTGTCGGTAAAGGACGATGCAAGCGAAAAGAATGACTGGTGGTGGTGCTCATTTTTCCCTCCTCGGGATATGGTTGATGATGATTCCATCCTAAAGTACAAAATTTAAAAAAGCAATGGTGTATAATAGAAAGGGGTAAATACCAGTTATTAAAGCAAAATTAAGTATGCATATCCTGGATATCCCGATTGATAATCTCACGCGTGAAGAAATTCTTGTGCGCGTTAAGGTGTTTTTAGATGAACCGAAGTTTCATCAGATTGCCACCGTCAATCCTGAATTTCTCGTCGAGTCCGAGAGAAATGAAAATTTTCGAGCGGTTTTAGAGCAATGCGACCTGCGTGTCGCAGACGGCTTTGGCATCGCGCTGGCATTCTTTCTCAAGGACGAGAAACTCAAATGCCGCTTCCCAGGCGCAGACCTTATGGACGAGGTTATACATAAAACCAGCCTGCCTCGCCGACTCATCAAGGCGGGCGGCCGCGGTTTATCGGTATATCTGGCAATTCGCAAAGATGGCTTGAGCTCTTTCGAAGAAATAAAATTTGCTCTTCTCAAAAAATATCCAAATTTGAAAATCAATGGCGCAGACATTGATCCGAAAATTCATGATTCACAATTCATGATTCATGATTCTATTGTCTTCTGCAATTTCGGCGCACCAGCCCAAGAGCTCTTTCTCGCTAAATTGAAAAATAACCCCGGTAATGTGCGTCTCGCCATGGGTGTTGGCGGCTCCTTCGATTACCTCACTGGCAAACAAAAGCGCGCCCCAGAGTGGCTGCGCACGATCGGCCTCGAATGGCTGTGGCGCCTGGTTCAACAGCCAAAAAGATTCAAAAGGATTTTTGATGCAACAATAGTGTTTTTTTTCAAAGTACTGACGAAAGGATAGACACAAGCAACCACTTGCTTTTTGCTTTAGAAAAAGCCATAATTAAGTCATATTTCTAAAATGGATTTGTTAAATTTTTTACTTTTACATTGTAGTTTTGCATTTTGATTTTTTATTTTTGAATTATGGATAAGGTACGAGTCCGTTTTGCGCCGTCACCGACAGGCTTTCTCCATGTCGGCGGTTTGCGCACCGCACTCTACAATTATCTCTTTGCCAAGAAAAATAACGGGTCATTCATATTGCGTATTGAAGACACAGATAAGAATCGCTTTGTAGAGGGGGCGCTAGAAAGTCTTGTCGATATGCTTGATACGATGGGTCTCATACATGATGAAGGCACTTTCACCAACCATGAAATACAAACGATCTACGCGGACAAGCCCCGTATCAATCCGGCGGAAGCCACAGTATCAAAAAATTATCCCTCTCTCGTCGAAATAGGCGAATACGGCCCCTATATCCAATCCGAACGCCTGCCGCTTTACAAAAAGTATGCCAAAAAGCTTGTCGAAAGCGGCGCCGGATATTACTGCTTCTGTTCCACCGGACGATTGGCGATGCTCCGCGAAGAACAGATAGAAAACAAGCTGCCGGCCAAATACGATAAATACTGCCTTTCTCTCTCTCCCGAAGAGATACAGGAGCGTTTGAAGGTACGCGCACCCCACGTCATCCGGCTCAATATTTCGGATGAACGGGGGGATATAGTTTTTGGTGATCTGGTACGCGGCCAGGTGACGATTCACGCGCGCGATATCGATGATCAGGTGCTCATGAAATCTGATGGCTATCCGACCTATCATCTGGCCAATGTCGTCGACGACCATCTGATGGAAATTACGCATGTAATCCGCGGCGAGGAATGGCTTCCCAGCACGCCCAAACATATTCTTTTGTATGAGGCGTTTGGTTGGAAAGCACCCGCCTTCGCCCATCTGCCGCTCCTCCTCAATCCTGACAAAAGCAAACTTTCCAAACGCCAGGGCGATGTAGCGGTTGAAGAATACCTGAAAAAAGGCTACCTGAAAGAAGCCCTGCTCAATTTCATCGCGCTCTTGGGCTGGAATCCGGGCGCGGGCAATACTCAGGAGATTTTTTCGCTCGCTGAACTGGTACAAACATTCGATCTGCGAAATGTCCACAAAGCAGGCGCCGTCTTTGATCTGAAAAAACTCGATTGGATGAACGCGGAGTATATCAAGAAATTATCACCGAATGAGCTGTATCAGAGAGTCAAATCCGGCAATTTTCTAGAAAAAGATCTCATCAAAGAGGCGTCGCAGGAAATGCAGACAGAAGAATATTTGAAGCGCGTGCTTTTGATCGAACGTGATCGTCTGACGAAACTCTCGGATGTCGGCGATAACAATCCCTTTTTCTTTGCTTCAGATCTCATGTATCATGCAACCCTTCTGAATTGGAAGGAAAATACCAAGGAAATGACCCAGGAGGCACTGCAGAAAGCTCATAAAATTCTTTCTGAATTAAGTAACGCGGATTGGGTCAGCAAAGAAACAGTAGAAAAGGTTTTGATGAGGGCAGCAGGGGATCCCGCCCACAGCCAAGACGGCAGTGCGGCGGGCAGGAGCCGGGGAGATTTCCTCTGGCCGCTCAGAGTCGCTCTCACCGGAGTACAACACTCGCCATCACCCTTCGAGGTGGCCTGGGTTTTGGGCAAGGAAGAAAGCCTCAAACGTCTTGAAAAGGCTCTGAAAAAGCTTTCTTAAAGGATATTTGGTTGTGGTATAATGGTAGATACCATGACACAGAAAAACAAAAACTTATACACAAGCCTTTTCTTAGCAGCCCTTTTCTGTAGCGGTGTTTTTTTTGTCGCTTGGGCAAATGCGGAAGAGCCGAGCGTTACCGAAATGACTGCTGCGCAAAAGAAGGCTCTTGAAAAAAAACAAGATCAAAAAGATGCCCTTGACGCCAGAATCAAAGCCCTTCTACAAATCATTGCCTTAAAAAACAGGCAGGGCGCAACATTAAATGATCAGATTCAATCTTTACAGGCTCAAGCGAATAAACTACAGCTAGAAATAGACTTCAACCAGCAAAAGCTTGAAGATCTCGGAGAGAGTATTATCCAGCTGTCTTCGCGTATCGCTGAGAAAGAAACGCTCATGAATAGCCAGAGACAGATACTTTCCGAATTGATGCGCCTCTATTATAGTGACTATTCCGATACTGCAACTACACTCGTATTTTCGTCTCAGGAAACCCTCTCATTTTTCAATCAGGAGAACTGGACAACGGAAGTCAGCAACAAAATCAGCGAACTCCTCGATTCGATAAAGACCTTGCGCGAAAGTCTCGTAAATGAACGCACCACTTTGGAAGAGAAAAAAAAGGAAGCAGATACCCTGCAAACACAGCTCAGCGCACGAAATGAGTATCTAGAAAGCACAAAGGACAATAAAGCCTATCTTCTCGCAAAAACTCAGGCGGAAGTGGACAAATACGACAACCTGGTAGATGATCTGCAGAGACAGCGCGATGAGATCGAAAGCGAAATCGAGGAATTGGAAGCGGGCAAGCTTGACGGGCTGAACTTGAAGGATATGCCGTCCTTCCAGAAAAGCCTGCTTGCGTATCCGCTCAAGAAATTTACGGTGAGCCAGGGATATGGCAAGACGAAGTTTTCCAAGTCGGCTTACAAGTCCGGCAAGCACAACGGCATCGACTTCGCCGCGCCGACCGGAACATCGATTTACACGTCTCTCGGCGGCAAGGTTGTCGGCGTCGGCAACAACGGCCGCTATGCCTATGGCAAATGGGTAGCCATCGATCACGGCAACGGCCTTATCACGCTCTATGGCCATATGAGCTCGCAATCCGTCAGCAAGGGGAAAAAAGTGGATGCGGGCGAGAAGATCGGCGCCGTCGGGAGTACGGGATATTCAACCGGGCCGCATGTGCACTTCTCTGTCTTTTCCGCGAAATCATTCGAGCTCGTCCAATCCAAAGTCGTCAAAAATCTCTGGATTCCGATCGGCGCCACTGTCAACCCATCCGTCTACTTGCCATAAGTTTTATCCAGCACCTTCCAGAATATCCTGCGGTAAAGGTGCTGGATTTATTTGGAAGCAAGGCTTCCAAAATCATGATTGTATGAAAAAATCAGGGCATCCAAATTCTTTTCGGACGCGTTTTTCCAAAGATATCGTAGCGGAAGTGCTGTTCCCAGTCCGTCAAACGGGCAAAGTGGCCATCATGGCCATCGGCGCGCCCTCTGCGCCTTATAAGAAAGAAACGCTCCGGTTTCTCGCCAGTCACGGATACGTGGTTATTTTTCCACGCTATAGAGGAACTTGGGAAAGCGAGGGGAACTTCTTGGAAAAATCTCCAGCGAAGGATATAGAAGATGTTGTTACAGAACTTGCCAAAAAACGTGCCGTGTACGACATTGCCACAAGAGAAAAAAAGTTAATAAGAGTTTCTGCGGTACATCTCTTCGGAGGATCATTCGGGGGCCCGGCCGTGCTTCTCAATACGTGGCAACCGATTGTAAAAAAAGTCATAGCTCTTTCGCCCGTCATTGATTGGAGCAAAAAGGGGAAGGATGAACCCTTTGACTCTTTCGTCCGCTATTCTCGCGAAGGTTATGGCGGAGCTTTTCGCCCCAAGCATCAAAAAGATTGGCAAAAACTTTTCGAAACGGATTTTTATAATCCCATTGAACATACCGCTGCCATCGATGGCAAAAAAGTCTTCATTATCCATTGCAAAGATGATACCCATGTACCGTATGAACCAGTCATTCCGTTTGCCCAAAAAACCGGAGCCACATATTATTTGAAACCGAAAGGGGGACATCTCGGCTTCACCTACCTCCCGCACAAGTTTTTTTGGAAAAAGATCAAAAAATTTCTGAAGGCGAAATAATTAACTTCCTTTCCTGGCATTTTACTAAAAAGACGGATGATTTTATGTTGACTCAATCTGACCAATATGCTAGAATTTTGCTTCTAGTTCTTTTACGGCTCTGGATAAAAATCTAGCGCTTTCCGTCTCACCAACCGTTATTCTCAATAGAAAGGGAGTAAACATGCCCACTGAAAATCCTCTTGTCTGCATCATCATGGGAAGCAACTCCGACTGGCCGACTATGAAATTAGCTGCCAAATATCTCGAGAACCTCGGCGTTCCGTATGAGGCAAAAATCGTTTCAGCACATCGTACACCCGAAAGACTGGAGAAATATCTTTCTCATATGGTCGAGCGGGGCATCAAGATCGTCATCGCCGGTGCAGGCGGAGCCGCTCATCTAGCGGGCGTCGTGGCCTCCAAGATTCGTCTGCCAGTCATCGGCGTACCGATGAAAACGAGCAGCTTAGGCGGTATGGACAGCCTCCTCTCAACCGTACAGATGCCAGGCGGTGTCCCTGTCGCAACTATGGCGATCGGGGATGCAGGCGCCACCAATGCCGGTCTCTTTGCGGCACGAATCCTGGCGCTGACTGACCCAGAGCTTGACAAACGCCTCGAAAGTTTCATCGAAAACATGGCTACAGCAGTGCCATTGGAACCTTTCGACCTTCCAGTAAAATAACAAGCACAGGCTGGTAAAATATCGGCATAAAAAATCCGCAAGACTCCCCCAGAGTTAATTCAAAAAATGGGGGAGTTGTTTTTTATAAAGTCCCAAATAGTAGAGATATGAAATAAAAAAGAATCTTTTCTGTAAAAATACTGTAAAAAAATAAATTGCAGAAGAAATATGAGTAGAGGGAGATACATCAATGTACCCCAGAAGATATCGAAACACGTCAGAACGCAGTATACGCATTCATTTTTGATGGTTCTAAGGGGAATTACGGGTATTTATGGTATCTCGGCTATACCAAGCTTCTGTATATTATCGCAATGTCGTATAAGTTACATAGTACGACGTTGCATAATAAGAGTGAAGAGTGAAAAAACAATTAAGAATAAACGCACATTTACTCCATCTCGTATATATCCCCTATCTTGTCTCACCCGCTTTGTTTGCAAGATAAAAAAACAGCCGGGTAACGTGGTGAATTCACACATTTCCCGGCTTTCCAACTTGTAGCAAACTTCTACCCATGTCAGCGACAAGAGCTTCAGCATTATCTCTCACGGTAACGGTATCCGCGTCCAGAGGTATGCGATGAATTTGTTTTTGTCAGCAATGATGGCTTTTTGGCCCGCAACCATTTTCTCTAGGCCGGCAACCTTCAGCAAAAGTTGCTTATTCTCCTCCTTCACTACTGCCACTTCGTCAAGAGCCTTTTGCTCATTTTGATGCACCTTGATCAACGATTTGCCAAGCGTTTCGATTTCCTGGTCGTAGCCTGTGACTTTTTTCAGAAGGGCATCTTTTTCTTTTAGACACCTGTAATACAGCTTCTGAGATGCCTGCAATGATCGGCTGAGCCTCTGCCTCCACCGCTGCTCTTCTTGGCTCTTTTTTCGGTAGCTAAGCATGAGCCGCTTGTAATCCGCCAACTGTTGCCAACTCTGAAACAACCAGTGAAACAGGTGCACCAAAATAGTTTTGACACAACTATTGGTAGCTTTTGACATTTGAGCCTCCCTAAAATGTTCAATGAGGTAGTCATTCGCACAAGAACTACTTGTTAATTGTTCAGGTACGGTTTTCAATGATAACACAAATTTATACTTCGTCAATGATACATAATATATTTTTTAAAATAAAAAATGCCGGGATGGTTGTTACCATTGCCCGGCGAATTTGTTTCGGCATCTGCCCTCGAAAAATCCTTTTAGGTTTTAGATTACTGTGATAGTGTTGCGAATTTTTTTGGATTCATATAGGGCTCTGTCCGCGCGTTCGAGTGCCTGTACAAGCGTTTCACCCTGAATTGAAATCGCAGTTATGCCGATACTGAGGCTCGCAGTGATTCTCGTTTCGTGCAACTGTTGTTGCAGTTTTTCCTGGATCCGCCGTGATATTTGCTGAGTAGCTTCCACGGTTGCCTCCGGCAAAACGATCACAAATTCATCTGCTCCTCCTCCGAGACGGGTCACGATATCACCTTGCCGTACAGAATCATTCATGGCCTTGGCAATATTTTTTAACAGGACATCACCAGCCGCGTGTCCAAGCGAATCGTTGATTCGTTTCAGGCCGTCGGCATCGATACAGATTACGCAGGCTTCTTTCTTTTGCGAACGGGATAAATAACTCGCCGCTCGCTCCCATGCCTCGATCATGCCTGTCCGGTTAAGAAGCCCTGTGAGAGGATCCTGCAATGCCTGCTGTTCCAGTTTTCGGATGCGCTTTTCTGTATCTTTAAGCTGAGAACTGGTTTCCAGGCATTGATGAAACCACCTATCCCTTTCCCCTTTTACGTATTCCAAGCACCCGACAAGGATTTCATTATCCGCCTGAAGTGCTTGTAACAGCTGGCTGGCATCGGCAAGCTTCTTAGTCAACTGATCATTTTTCCGCTTCAGATCCCATACTTCCCGATACAGCGGAGAACGATCAGTGTCGAATAAAAAACTCAGCTTCATGAGAATCCAGCTTTGAACCGCAACAAACATAGAAGTTTGCATGGCAGAAAACCTCCTTGATAGAGAAACAGGATTTGAAATTAAATCTGCAATTTGTAAGATACGTTTTTGCAATGATAGCACATAATTAGTATTTTGTCAATGCTGGTTCCTTAAATTCTAATCTGAAGTGCAACAAGGTAAACAGTGTCTTCCCTATAGCTTTTCTGATAGAATAAGGAAGAAGATAATTGATAAAGGATAAGTGATGCAAGATAAATCTTTCTTATTTCTTCTATATAGTCTCATCTCTTATCAAGTATCTCTCATCCGCTTCGACGGAGCTCCAGCGAGGCGAGTCACTTATTCCATCCCTTATGCGTATATCCTATTCCACCCTAGACACGTACCAGAACTGTCCCCTGAAATATAAATTTCGGGAAATAGACAAGATCAAAGAGCCCAAGTCCAAAGAGGCGGTTTTCGGTACGCTCATCCACTCGGTGATGAAGTACATCCATACGCCGAGCCTCCTCTCCCCTACCATCGAACAGGCACTGGATTATTTTGCTAAAAGCTGGAACAGCGAAGTCTATGAAAATGAGATGGAAGAACGCGCCGCCTTCACTCAGGGTGTGACCATCATCCAGAATTATCTCTCACATATCAAGCCGGCCAATTACAACATCGTTGATCTGGAAAGCCGTTTCGCTATCGAGATCGGAAACGATGAAAGTGGTAGACATACCGTTTCCGGCATCATCGACCGCATCGACAGGACACAAGACGGCTATGAGATCATCGATTACAAAACGACGCGCAAGATGCCTTCCCAAGACAAGGTTGACAATGATATCCAACTCTCCATCTATCTCAAGGCTTTTCTTGATCGCTATCCGAAGGAGATCGACCGCCTGGACAAGGTTACCGTCAGTCTCTACTACCTGAAACACGGCGTAAAGCTTTCCTCAAAACGCACTCCCGAACAGTTGGCGAGCCTGGAAAAGACTTTCTTGGATGTTATCCAATCCATCGAGGGAGGAAAGTTCGATCCCATCCTCTCCCCGCTCTGCGATTGGTGCGGCTATCAGAAAATCTGTCCCGTTTGGAAACATAAATTCTCGGCAGCCCGCAAATTGGAAACCGCTGAAGTCCGAGGAGCTATCGGCGAGTATCTCGATCTCAAAGGAAAATTGAGCCAGGAAAAACTGCGCCTGATAAAATTGCAGGAACTCATTCTGCAATATATGGAACAGGAAGGGGTAGACCGGGTCTTCGATGACCATGGCATCATCGGCAAATCGCTCCGCAAAACGTACAAATACGACGAGGCCAAATTGCGCGCTCTCCTCGAACCGCTCGATAAATGGGAATCCGTTTTGAAAGTCGACGGCATCGCGCTTCGCAACATCCTGGCTGTCCTCCCCTTTCCTGTCCGCAAAGAAATCGAAGAAGCCAAAACATTGGACAAAGAAAGTATCAGTCTTTCTGTCAAGAAGAATAAAATCGAAGCGGATGCAGAATTGGCTTTGTAAAAAAACTACCCGGAATCCACGTTCAGACTCCGGGTTTGCTGCTTGATGGGTATGCGATGATTAAAACCCATTTTTTCTTTTTCGTTCTGCAACCACGATGTTGGCTCGCTCCTCTGTTGGTTTGTCTTTCCAAACATCGCGGCATTCAGGCGAGCAGACAAAAAAACATTCAGTAATACACTTGAACAAATCCCCAAGCGGGTGCAGTAGCTTTTCGCACGCCAGGCAGTAGTCAAGGTGTGGGTGTTTCTCAATTGGCACTACCATAATCTCTCTCCTAGTGTTTGGCAAAACCGCGATGCTCGGGCGCGACGAATCCCACGGCCAGTCCGCTTCTTTCGAAGAGATTGCGGACGTTAGGTAGTTCTTTCCCGTCTGCTGGCACGATACCGCCCGCGCAGCCGGCATCGATCAAAAGCTCTGTCCCCTCCCTTCTGTCCATGCGCGATATAAGAGCCGATAGATTGGCCGTAACCTTGACTGCAATTGCATGTGTGGATGATTCAAGCGTAGCCTTAGCACGCTCTATTTCATCTAGAAGAACACGAAAGTCGTCGTCCGACCATATCACCTTACTCTCCGCGTACGGAAAGAAGCCATCTGATGCGAAAATCGCTCCGTGAGTGTCATGCCCGGCTTTATTGGCTTGTTCAAGACACAAACGAACGCAAGCGATACGATCCTGCTGACCACAACCCAGGCCGATAAGCATTCTGTCACGAGCCAACGCAACGGTATTGCTCGATGCACGCCAACAGCATGCGAAGGCAATAAGAGCATTCTCAAACTGTGCGGAATTCATTTCCTTACCTGACCAAGATTGCACTTCTTTCCTGGTCAGTACAAAGCTCGGCGCCCTTTGGCAAAGCCAATCAGCGCCGGCTGGCGTGATTACCCACTGATTCGAAGGAAAAGGCGATCCGTTTAAATACGGGTTCGAAAGGAGTCGGCGCCCTTGTTTCTTGCCGAGGATTGCTACAGCACCTAGAGAAAATTTCGGTGCGGCTATCAAGTCAAGCCCCCACTTTTCCCGCCCGATACTCTGCGGAGAGTTGAACAGAATTTCAGCTTCAGCTTCTCCGATAGCAAAATTCGTACTGACTTCCCCGCCCATAACAGCGACGGTATTTCCCATGAGAGCCTTGTTAATGGCTTCACGAGGATCACCATGTGAAATTCCTAGCCCGCAGGGATTACCATGTTTTCCAGCTATCACAGTATATGGAACGTGTCCATTAAAACGCTGAAATGATTCGATCAAAAGACGTTGAATGCCGACTATTTGCACCAAGTCGGCAATACTGATAAAGCTCGGCGTGCCAGATATACACTTGAATCGGGATGGCGCTAATGGATCATCAGTTCCTCCATAAACAAGCCAGGCGGGACTTTGATCCCTATTTTCGCCATAGGCGAGTTCGATTCCGTTTTCCAGTTTGATAATAGTTGCGGGGAAGGGTATCGTGTTTTGCATTTCTCGCCTCCTTGGCGTTGTGATAATTCGGTTGTAAAAGGGCGAACACTTGAGAATACAAGAAATAAGCCTTTTTTGCAAGATTGAAACGTTAGGCCTCTAGGGCTTTCCATTCCTCGTCCATCTCCGTATATTTGCGCCACATCTCAGCGAAGAGCGGCGATGATTGCAGAAGCTGATTGAAGTTCCCGAAAGCGCTGATGATCCCCTTATCAAACATATAGATCGTGTCGAACATCCGGAGAAGATGGAGCTTGTGAATGGAGGCGATGATGGTCTTGTCCCCATACGTGGAAAAAATATTCTCGTA
>Ga0156211_133_pt2 | contig 34429 bp, 24 predicted proteins | sample RifCSPlowO2_12_FD_116151 | JGI IMG/M metagenome (GOLD analysis project Ga0156211, IMG submission 116151) | Candidatus Moranbacteria bacterium RIFCSPLOWO2_12_FULL_48_12 | reverse complement strand
CCCGTGGTCTTGCCACGGGGATGAATGGAAACATAAAATCCTTCCCACAGGGTTTAATACCCTGTGGTGAAGGTGCTGGATTTATTGAAGAGTGCCTTTAGAAGGTTTTAATGGAAAAATGAAATATCAAAAATCAAAATGACAATGCAAAATGTAAAGATTTAGAGCGCATTCATATTTTTGAATTTTAATCTGTCATTTTGAATTTTGATTTTTACATTTTACATTATGAAAATCATCGGTCATCATGCAGTCAGAGAGCGGTTGAAAAAGCTCGCTCGGGAGAACAAGATTTCCCAAGGCTACCTTTTCTCAGGCCCGCAAGGCGTGGGGAAGAGTCTCTGCGCCCTGGAATTTGCCAGTATTCTGGTCGGTGAGCCGGATTTCGAGCCGAGCGAGAACAAGCCGCACCCTTTCGATGTGCTCATTGTCCGGCCGGAAGAAGTTGCCAAGCGCGGCATCACCAAAGAGAAGAGTATCGGAGCGGAAGCGATGCGCGAGGCGCTGCAATTCTTAGGGCGCTTTCCGGCCAGGGGGCATTTTCGGGTCGTCATTATCGAAGAGGCGCACAAGCTCACGCAAACCGCCCAGAATGTCATTTTGAAGACCCTTGAAGAGCCCAAGTCTACCGCCGTGATGGTATTGGTGACGCATGATGTGGGAAACATTCTCCCGACGATTCTCTCGCGTGCCGAGCGCATCCGCTTCGATTATGTATCGTCCGAAGAAATAGAAGAGGGACTGGACACTTTGTTCGTGAGAAACGGAGAGCATATCCTCGCGCCATTTTTCTTTTCTTTGGGCAGACCGGGGATGATTGTCCGGGCAGCGCATGACCCGCAGAGCTTTCGCGTTGAGCAAGAGAAGCTGGAGCGTCTCTTCCGCCTCACGACCTTGACGCTCGGGGAGCGCCTCCGTTTGGCGGAAGAATTGGCAAAAAATATTCCTGAAACGGTGCGGTTGTTCGAATGGTGGCTGCCGGGACTCTATGCGCAGGCTCTCAAGGGCGCCGATCCGCGCTATACGACGCGCTTCTTCGGACTCTTGGAAGCGGTGGAAGAAACGCTTATGCTTCTCAAGACGACGCAGAGCAACGCGCGGCTTCTTATAGAAAAACTCTTCCTTTCGGTATAGTGTCGTTAGTCGTAAGTAGTTGGTTGTCAGTTATTTTATGTGGTTTGTATCAAAACGGACAAAACAAAAACACCAAGAAAAATCATCGATGCATTTTTTGCGCAAGGGCTTGCCAGAGCGGAAAAGATATCGCACGGTGGGAAAAAAAGAAAGACGGCACATCGGAGCGGGTACTCTTTTCCTTTGGGCACTTTTCTTTGGGACGCTTTCTTATACAGCCTTTTTTTCCACATTTTTTCTTATCGCTTCGCCGCGGATCGCAGGGATGAGCGAGATTTCTCAAAGGACGCTCGGCGGATTCATCGAGAGGGAGCTGTCAAGAAAATATCTTCGGATCTTTTTCCGGCAGAATTTTTTTCTGGTGCGGCCGCAGGATCTGGAAAAACGGCTGCGCTTGGAATACCCGCTCCTGGCTTCCGTCTCCGTGACGCGCGTTTTTCCGAATAATCTGAATATCGAGGTGACGGAGCGGAAGAAAATCATTCTCTGGTATTCTCAAGACCAATATTATCTCATCGATGAAGAAGGGGCGGCGCACGATAGTACGCAGGCGCTTCTGCCGGAAAATATGCCGTACGTGCTTTCTATCACCGATATGAGCAACAAACAGGTGGCTCTGGGAGAAAAAGTTTTTGATGCGAGTTATGGGGCTTTCGCCATCCAGATGAAGGAGCTGTTTCCGGCGCAGTTGGGGCTGGGGATTGAGCCGCGGTATACGACAGTCTCTCGTTTTGCCGACGAACTGCGCGTCAAAACGGATGAAGGATGGGAGGCATATTTTGGCACCGGGATCCCGATCGAGGCATCGCTCAATGTGCTCAAGCTTCTTATTGAGAAAGAGTTGCCGAAAGAGCGGCGTGCAAAGTTGGCGTATATCGACCTGCGCGCGGAAACCCGGGCGTACTATGCGTTTCGCGAAGGAGAAAATATAGAAAGCCCAGTCACTCTTTCTCCTTCGGTGCTGACAGAAGAAAAGAAAACCGATGTTTCCTCCAAGAAAAAGAAATAGTCTACAAAAATATCTAATACCTATTTTCTAATATCTAATGCAACTTTTAGTTTTGGAATTGAATATTGTAACTTTATTAGAAATTGGTAATTAGAAATTAGAAATTGTAAAAGTATACTACTACATATTTCAAAAAACACTTCCAAAAAAGAGTGTTTTTGTATCCGATTATTTTATTTCTGGGATGTAATAGACGAAAATGGAATCACCGGCGCGGGTGACGAGCGGATAGTCAAACCTCCAGGCGTAAGTCTTGTCTCCTGGCTTCAAGTTGGGAGAATAAGAGCTTTCTTGGATGAATCCAGCCGAGAGGGCATACCAGCCAGGCTCCGGGTCGTTGTAGGAGTGCCAAGAAACGTATTTGTTGCCGAGATAGTAGGTCGGACTGGCGCCGCCGAAGTAGTCAACGCGAATTTTGTCAATAAACAAAGCCTTGTCACCTGCCATGCGGGAGGAGCTTGACTCAGTCAAAGCCTTAGGATTGATGCTAATGCCTTTGCAATTAAGAGCTCCGATACCGGTGCTCAGGCAATTATTATATGTATCGACAAAGTTCCGCAAATGTTTAAGGTCTTGGCCCCAGTCGTAATTGGAGTCCGTAACGTACTGATATCCGTTTAAGTGTCCGCCAGCGGCGGCATTGAAATACGAGAGATAGCTGGGGTATGCCAAGATGGGGATAGCTACTATAGATAAAGTCAAACCACCGAGAATACAGGCCAGGATTTGGCGCGTTACCTTGTCATTTTCATGACGGCGGAAGAAGTCAAAGCTTACTTTGGCGGTCAGCATATAGAGAAAGGGGAGGATCGGGAAAAGGTGGCGCAAGCCGATGTTGAGGTTTCCGGTAATACTCACGTAGCTGTAAAAGAGGATGAAAAACAGGGCCAGGTACGTCGTCGTATTGTTTTGAAAGGAACGGGCCAGCTTCGCCGCCCACTTCGCCGAATCGAGGCGAGAGTCTAGGCGGACCAGGAAAGGAAAGGCCGCTCCCTTTTCTCGGATGAGAGTTTTGCCTATCCGGGAGAGGGCGTAGAGAGAGGTGAGGAGGAGGATAATGAGGAACGGCAAGGTTTCTTTGAGGAGAAAGACAATCGGGAAATACCAGGGGGAAGCTTGGTTGGAAACCTGACCGAGGAAATAGTAGGTGTTGCCGCCAGTCACGCGGCCGAACACCATAAAGACGCCGAGGAAGTATTCAGAGAACGGCTTGAGGAGGGGCGACTGGCTGGTGGCTGTCACGAAGTCGATGGCGAATTTTCCGACAGCCGTGGTATGCGGGAAAGCGGCGAGGGCGTTTTCAGAAAGTTTTTCGCCTGGCATATTGAGCGTATTCATGAAGTAGAGGATCCAGATGAGCCCAAAGCAGATGATGACACTCCCGGCGTATTTGAGGACATACTCGAATACAGAGCGCAGCTTGAAGGCAAACACCGAGCGGGCATCGTCAGTCGGCTTCCGTTTGCTGAGCCCATAGAGGACGGCGAAGAGGCCGAAGATGGGGAAGAGCAGGACAGCAGAAAATTTGGCGAGCTCCGCCAGCCCCAGAAAAATTCCCGCGATAAGGACATTCTTGAAACTGGGATTTTTCAGGAAACGGACGAAAAAATAGAATGCGAAAAAGAGAAACGCGGCGATACCGATGTCAGTCGTCACATAGTGATTGTGGGCGATAATATTGGGATCGAAGGCATACAGGGTAACCGCGAAAAGTCCCGCGAGCGTCCCAGCCAGTTCCCGCGTCCAGAGGAAAAGGACGATGCCGAGGACTACGGCGATAAGAGTGATGGGGATGCGCGACCAGAAAAGGATGGTGTCAGCGTCATTGCAGACGATGTCCGGCCGCGTGCAATTGACGAACATATCGCCGATAGCCCACTGTTCATTGGCGCCGGACTGCCATTCTTTGGACGCGAGGGGAAAAGCCGGTTGTAGAAAAAGGAGCGGGAGGCCTGCCAGGTCTTTGAGGAAAGGTGGATGCTCGGGATTGAGGCGCATATCGCCGTAGCGGACGTAACTGTAAGCGGCGGGGATGTGAGCTTTCTCATCAAAAATCATGGATTCCTGGCTGGACACCATGAGGGAGAGGATGAAATGGAAAGTCAAAATGCCGGCGACAATGAGAAAAGCATGTTTTTTCAGGAAATCCATAATTATTGTTTTGGTTGTAGCACCTTCGTGCGGAAAAATTTCCCGAGAGACACTCGTTCGCCCAGCGGCGAACTCACTTCTGAAACTTTTTCGATCCGCCCCGTCTTGACGGGACGGCACCGTGCTCGAAAAACTTTCAAGCCTCTCTGGAAATTTTTCCGCAGAAGGCGCCCAACGTGAAAATGATCTTTAGATTTTACCCATTTTGAACTTTTCTTTGCCCGCCTCGGCGAAGCCTCCGGCGAGACGGGTGGTTTTTCATTTTGCCTGCCCTGCTAGCTCAAACTTGATGATATGGCATCTTTTTTCGCATCTGCTAATTGTGTGTTTTTTTGAAATGTAATTTAGTAAGCAGAGCTGGCCGGGGATACTTTATTTTTTATTTTCTGCTGAAGGCAGAACGATGACATTGAAGTCTCCCCCGGCGCGCTCCGGCTCATTCATATCGATGTGTTTGATAGAGGCATCCGGATAAAATTTTTGGATCCGCTGGGCAAGCACATCTTTGTAATTGAGCATGAGAAATATTCCCGGCCGCCTGAGGACCGTTTCGGGCTCTACGATTTCGAGGTTGGCCACTTGGCGGTAGGTGAGAAAATAGACCGGATGGGCGAAAACGGGCAGGCGGAAGCGGTCGCTGTTGCCCTTTTCATCAGCGAGCACATATTTGTGGGTTTCTTCCGGCAGGGAGATGAGATAGCGCACCATATTGGTATAGCTTTCGTTGAAAGAGGCGGCGGCAGACTCATTGTGGGCGAAGAAAACAAAATACTTCGTGAGGTTGAAAAGAGCGCTTGCTCCCAGGGCGACAACGAGGAGCGAGAAGAGAGCGATGCGGGCACCGGTCTGCGCGGAGAGCGCCTTGCGGGCTATCCAAGAGGCAGCCAGCGCGGCCATGAGAAAGACCGGCGTCTGGGTGCCGATGGAGCGGAGCGCGTGCGGCAAGCCTTCGTTGGTGAGAAACTCCGGCATGAGCATGACGAAGAATGATCCGAGGAGGAAGAAATAGGTAACCAGACGCGTGTCCCGATCGCCCTCGCGGATGCGCCGGCCGAGGAGGATGATCGTCCGCCAGATGACGAAGAGGAAACCGGCCAGGAAGAAGGTGCCGACGAAAGGATCAAGAACCGGATAGGGCGGGTAATTGTGGCGCCAATTCTGATCGCCGAAGAAATTGTATTTTATGAGCGACAGAGAAAGTGTTTTGAGGAGCGTGCCGAGGAGGTCTCCATGGTTGGCTTCCGCTGAGAAGACGGAAATGTGAGAGGCGCGCGAAACGAAATCTTCGGGATGGGAAATGAAGAAATGATAGAGCATCGGCGCGGCGGCGATGAAGGCTGCCAGCAAAAAAAGCGCTCCCTGTTTCCAGAAACGGCGGAGAAAATTCTCGTAGGAGAGGAGGAACGCCGGGAGGAGGATGATGAGGATGAGGGGAGCGACGCGAAAAGCGATATAGGTATGCAGCCCGAGCCCGAAGAGGAGTCCGGAGAGGAGGAAGTCACGGAGTTTCCGCGTGCGCAGTCCGCGGAAGAAGAAGTAGAAAGAGAAAGTGAGGACGAAGGTGGTCATGATGGCGCGGAAGCCGATGCGAGAGAAGTTGATCGCCCAATAGGAGGTGGCCAGCATGAACGCGGCGAGGATGCCGATGATGCGCCGGTGAAAAAGCTCTCTCCCGAGGAGATAGATGCCGAGAACGGACAAAGTCCCGAAAAGAATAGACCAGAGTTTGAGTCCGAGGATGGTGTTGCCGAAAATGGCGATTGAGAACGCCTGTAGATTGATGAAGAGCCCTTCGCGGCCGAAATTGGCCGGATAGAAAAGCTGAAAGTTTTTGGTTTCGAGAGCGTGAATGGCATCGACGCCGTTGGCAGCTTCGTCGGGGTAGAGCCCGGCGGGGATGGTTTCGATGTGATAGATTCTCACCGTAAAGGCGAGAATGAGGATGACCGCAAGAGCGATCCATGTAGCAATATGGTGGGGACGGAAAGCGAAACGTTCGCTCATAAACGTTTTTGATTTTTTGTTTTTTATGGTAGAATTATAGCAGAAATAACGGATATTTACTACCCCAGAGCAAGCCACGTCGTTCGCGAACGCCCGTGGCAAGCTCTGGGTTGGATCCGATGTTACTTCGCCTCGCTGTAGCTCCGGCCAGCCTCGACGGCTAGGCGGGCGAAGCGGGCTGGCACTACGCTGCGCCACCGCTGGAGCTTTGGCAGCACGCGGTCGGCAGTGAAAGTGAACTTTCACTGCGCTCACTTCGTTTGGTAATAAGCAAAAAAGAAAAACTGAATGTTCGGGGCAGAAAAGTTTTTGGGAAGAATTTTTCAAAGTAAAGCCGAAGCAGTAAAAGCTTCCGGCGGTTCAGGGGTGCCCGAAATAACTTATATTGATGGTCTTGGGGACAAACCAGTGGCACTGGACACTCCATCAAAAGAACCGGCACGCCCGATAAATGGAGAGAGAAAAGCTTTACCGGGGAGTGAAGTGGGTGAGTCAGAAACACCGCAAAGTAAAACCGCTTCGGATACAATTAAGCCGGATAAAAAGGAAAGGAAACCACGGAAAAGAGCTGCTTCGAAATCAGCCAAACCGGATGATGCGAGTACATCTGAAATAGTAGCGGAAGTGCAGGCAGGTGCAGTTGCTACGCAACCAGTGCCACTCATGAGTGGTGATAGTGGCGTCCCTCAACAAAGAGAGAAGAATGTCTCTGCCAAGACTCTTCCAGATCCAGTGCAGCCACCGAAAAAAACAGTGTATCGGCTCACGGGCGATATTTTTAAGAATCTTCATACAGGCGAGAAAATCAAAGTCGAAGGGGTGTCTTTGAAGGATGGCGAAGCGGAAGTACCTTTTACGGAATACAATGCTGATGGAGTGATCAAATATGACAAGAAAGAACAGAGGAAGCCGCTCAAGAATTTCGATGTTGCCATCGGCGTGAAGGGAATGGTGAAGATCGACTCGCTACAAGAAGAACGCCCGCTGCTGTATAAGGCCTACGAGAAGGAGATGTCGAAAATAGATGATGCTTTTGGCCAAGAGTACGAAGCAAGCGGTAAGATGATGGACGCATGGAAGGAAGCGATTGAAGAAAATTACGGCCAGAGCTTGCGAGGCGAAGTTAAAGATTTAGATTTGAGGAGTCAGGGGCTAGCCTCATTAGCAGCCTTGCAATCAGTGAAAGTGAAAATTGAGGCAATCGGGAAGGAATGGAATGTCTTGGATGGGCGTTTTTTGGAGAGTGGCCGCCGAAAAATGCACTTACTGGCTGAGATCCGTGCCTTGACGAAAGTACCAGGAGAAACATCAGTAGAAGCACCAACAGATACGCTCATTAAGGTGCCAGGCGGTACCTTATCGTTGCACGAGGTGATACCAGATGATTTCTTGCGCTTAAAACAAGAAGAATTGGAAGCATCAAAAGATTACCAAGAAACAAAAAAACTCGACAGCAAGAAATTGGAGAAGCTAGAGCGCATGTATCGGAAAATCTACTTTCAGCAGACTACGATAGAAAGGCTGAATGAAATAAAGAGGCGTTTGAAGGACAAGGCCGATCGTGCATTGGCGGGGAGAGGGGTCGCCTTTGTCGGGGATGAAGCGGCAATCGAAGGGTTTGGGAAAAGAATTACGGTATTACTCAAATCAATCAATGACCAGTCATCGCCGGAAGAAACAGAAAAAGTTCTTGCCGAGTTGAGCGAGCTTGAGGAGCGGATGTTCACGGAAGAGAATGAGTACGAGAATGGTCACAACAAAAGAAAAGGGAAATTGGCAAAGAAGGTTCACCGAGGAGGGTTGGATAAAGAGGAGAGTGTACAAAAAATACTCCAGGAAGCTTCGCCGTCGATTTTGTGGGGAGAGATTGAAACTTTGCAGAGCGGATTGCGGGGAGTGATGGGAAAAATCAAGGATGATGCCGAAAGAGATCGTCAGTTGGCAGAAGTCGATAGCCAGGTCACACAAGCCAAGGGGTATTTTGATGCGTTTACTGAAGAAAGAGCAAGGGGTGGCAGGGGAGATCTGAGAAAGATAGAACTCTTACGAAGATGCAAGGGGAGGCTCACGCGGATGTATCTTGATCTGAGAGTGGGTAATTCAGAGGAAAGTGATGTTACACTTTCGGAATTTAAAATGAGAGTAGAAAAGAGGACGGCAGAGCTAGCCGATCGTATAAAAGAAGCTGATACCTTCCAGAAGCTTGAAAACATTGGTATTCCAGAAACGAGAAAAGATGCCAAGAGTGGCAGGGAATACACCGTACGGGAGTTTGTGAAAGAAACAGATACTGATTTGCGAGAAGTGACAGATCAATTAATGGAGAAACCAACTGAGGCAGCATTGGCAGCAGCGCATTTGAAGGACATCAATACAAAGTTATTGGGATCGTGGGAAGCGCAGGCGCGGGTATTGAAAAAAAGAACCCGTGCTGACAAGCCAAGATTTGAAGGAACGACAGAGGCAGATTCCTCTCCAGAGGTTTTGGATGCTTTCAAGAAAAAGGTACAGGAACTCAAGCAACGCATACTTCTTCGGATAGAAAAAGCGGAATCGCCTCAAACTTTGGGTAGGATTGGGAAGAAAGAAAAGCGGTATGATAGCGCGAGCAGAGGCAAGGGAGTGTATTTTGTGCGCGAATTTCTGAAAGAGACAGATGTGCAGCTGAAAGAATTGGCAGAAAAAATCCATGGCCGGAGTCAGTTACTTGCCGTAGCTTTTTTGAAAGAAATAAATAATGATTTAGGAGATGTGTGGAATCGGCAGCAAGAAGCGCTTGGTGGTCGAGCTAGAGATCGCAAACCGGAGGGAAAAAAAGAAGAGGAAACATTCGAATCGGTCGTACCGCTGAGCGAACAGCAGCGGATTGTTGGTGAGTTGCAAAGATATATTGAGGGGGGTTTAAGTGACGTCGATAGCTATCTGAGCGAAACAGGAATAAAAACATTGGAGGAAATTCAGGAAAGTGAAGAACCTGAAGATAAAGAGCGGATAGAAAAGAAAATTGATCCTCTTTTGGCGACGATTGGTAAGGATATTGTGAGAATCAGTAAGGCATGGGGATCAACTGAAGATATGGTTGCTATCATTCGGAAAAAAGGAACGGCGATGCTTACTGATATGATGATTCAGCGGATGGCAAGGTATATGGAAAGAAAAGATAAGAGTGTATAATGAGGATTACGTAGAGAGAAAAAGTTTATTAACCTTTTCATATGAGTAAATTGGACGAGGTAATGCTCAAAATTGCCGCGAGAGCAGACAAGGCCGTTCAGGCTGCTGTAGCTACAGATGGGAAGAGGCTAGATGCCGTTGACCCCGAGGTTGCACCCGGAGCTGTTGAAGCGTCGGTTGACAAACCTACTCCGGTTGTCGCTGTGGAAAATAGACCTGCGCGCGGAAAACCGAGGGTTGGAAGAAAACCTGCAACAGGAGCAAGTGGTGCCAAACTATCGCGTGGTACAAGAAAACCAAAGGTGGTCGGCGAAGCGCCAGCGAGTGGCGATGCGGCGGCTCGAACAGATGTACATAATGGAATCGGAGAAGCTTCGGATGCTCGAAAACAAGCGTTCTTGGCGGTCTTTAATCAGACACTTGAAAATTTAAAGACAAAAATTTCAGACGCTAAGAAAACTAAAGAATTACAGAGCCTAAGGCGTCCCGGGAAAGGCGAAAAGTACAGATTTTTTGATTTGAACATTTTTGCCGATTACTTCAATAATCAGCTAGGAAAGAAAGGCGATGATGCACGCAATGAAGCGTTTGATTTGTTCGCTTCAGCAGAGATAAACCTTGAGGAGCTCTACCTGGCGAGAAAACTACAATTGAGAGCAGCGGAATCTAAACAATCGGCCGGACGGCCTCGACCGAGAAGAGGAGAGGAGGAACGACTAAGTATTGAAGACCTGCAGGAAAAGAGTAAAGTTTGGATAGAGGAGACAAAGGCGTTAATACCAAAACTTGATAACCTGGATGCTTTGAAAAAGCTGACAATTTTTGTGGGCAAAGACGCTGGGAAAAGGAGAAGTTTCAACTTCCCTCGTGAATTCGGGAGTCTCTTCGGAAAAGATGCCTCGACGGAGATCAAGAGTACATTTAGTGCTGAGTTGAAAGGTCTTATGAATCTGTGGCAGGAGCAAGTGGTGAAGGTTATTTTCGGGATACCAAATATCGAATCAGAGTTTGCCAGCTTTCTTCAGGAATCGTATAAGACGTATGGCAAGAAATTGAATAAATCAGGCTTTTTCAGGGCATATGTCGAGAAATTCCAGAGCATGTTTGACGGATTAGATGATATGGTAGAACCAAAGCGGTGCAAAGCTTTACAGAATAAGCTTTATGAACTTTGGGATAAACACTTCGCGGCCATTGAAGTGGCGCAGCAGGCGAAAGGGAGCGGAGGGAAACCAGAAGGAAAGGAACTCACCGAGAAGGAATTGTTTGCGTTGTTCTTTCAGAATTTGAAGGAAGGGAAAAGGCAGCGGGTAGTCGGCGCAGCTGGGGGAGAACTTGAAATTTTAAGTGTTACGCCAGATTCCATTACTTACAACTACAGAGAGAGCGGAAAGAGAGCGGGGTATCAAAAAACGGTAACATCGATGCAAGCCGTATGGTTTGAAAATTTCTTGAAAACAAATTTTCATTGGGAGCGTTCTCGTCCGTTGATACAACCAGAAGCAAAGCCGGAAGGCGAAGAGCTATCTGAGACGGAAACAGGGTCTCGGCGAGAGAGATGGATGAATGAAACAAAGATCCGAATACTGACATGCAATGATTTGGCTGTTTTGAAGGCAATGACTGAATTTAAAGGGGCTGGTGGGACTAGGAGAATCAAATATCCTGAAGATTTTCGGTTATACAGAAAGGATGCGTCTCCGGATATTGTACAGTTGGTTCGCGGTATGAAGATGGGCCTTCTGGAACTTTGGAAGGAGCAAGTTGTGAACGTTTTGTTTGTGAAACGCATTGCTGAAGAATATTTTATTGACCAACTCAGGAATGCGTGCGATGGTTTGGCCGCCAAAAGAATCACTCAGGAGGATTTTTTTGAAGAATATCTGAGGAAATTCGACTTTACGGATATAGAAGATGTGAGAACGTGTGCAGCCATGGACAAGAGGCTGAAGGGGATGTGGGATGTGTACTACCCGGCGCTTGAGATGGCTGTCAATGAATCACAGTTTGCCGTGCTCGTGGCAGCGCTGAAACAAAAGGAAAAAGGAAAACCCTTTGGAAAAGGGAAGGACGGCAAAGAATTTACTGTCGTAGAGATATCCGATGCAGAACAGCTGTTGCGAGTTAATTATGATGGGTTGGTGAGAAAAGTACAGCCAAAAAATGTTGGCGTCATACTCAAGTACTTGCAAGAACAGCATAGATGGTCCCCTGAACAGGAACTGGTTTCTGCTTCCCAAAAAAGAGAGCCAGAAAAGAGAGCGGGACAAGAACTAAACATGCTACAAATTATAGTCGAAGCGAGGAAAAAGCATGCGCTGGAGCTCCAATCGAAAGGGGCAATATCAGAGAAGCAGTGTGGCTACTTCGTGCGCCATCTCGACGATCTGATCCGGAATGCCAAGCTGGACATGGATGACGAGGAATATGGCGAAGTGTCCCGGGCTATTGATACGGCCAGTAAGGCTATTATTATCCCCGAAGAATTAATACCCCAGGCACAGGTGATAGCAGAAAAACCAGTAGCTGTTGGTGCGGGCGAGGAGAACAGGCGAGAACTTCGCATAGTGAACGCATTGGTGAAAGAGAAAGAAAAATGGCTCAAGAGGATTGATAAGGCCAAAACGAAAGAAGCTTTTGATGCTGTTACCACAGAGGCGGGTGGAAACGGACAAGATGTTCCCGGGTTCATCAGCGGAGCATTTGTGGATGATTTGTTGAAAAAATATCCGCCAGTTTCAGATGAAGAGAGAGAAAAACTGACAAGGATAGCCAACGTATTTCAAGATGGAATCAGGGATGTTTATGTGAAAAGAAGAAATGAATTCTATCCAGCGGGGAAGGAAAGAACTACAAAAGAACGAGTATACGGAGAACTTTATACGGAAGCGGAGGGAAGTGGCTATTATTACACGCTTTTCGGCGCTATAGGCACAGGCATTCGCGCGATGAAGGAAAAAGCTCCGGGATTGGTGGGACAAAAGGATAAGTACAGGCAGCAAATTACTGATGCTTTAGCGAAGGGGTTGGAGGATTCTTTCGTAGCAGTAGGGAAAAAACTTGCTTGGTCGGAGGGGGAGAAAAAAACATTTGTCGACAAGGTCATAGCGGATGGTATTGAAAAGTTTTTGAAATAAAGATATGCGCGAACAAGATTTTTTGAAAGCCATTGCCGAAGGCGGGAAAGCCGCTGGCGATGAGGGGCACAAGGGCATTGGCATCGACCAACAGGTTTTGGCAGGAAAGCCCGTACCTTCAGCGACTTTACAACCGGCCAGTCCCGATGTTCCTCCAGCAGCGGAGCCAGCTTCAGCTGCAGCGGATGTTGATATAAAAGGAATAAGAGGAATACGTCGTAGAAATCAAAGGCAAAAACCAACAGTATCGAAGACGGCCGCTCCCGCAGCAGCAGCCGCTGAGCCGAATGTTTTAGCCTCACAGGCAGATTTAGCTGCGCCTGGTAACAATGTAGACTCTAAGACACCTGCGGCTGAGAAAGTGAGAGCGGGAAAAGAGAGGACGGCCAAGGCTTTTATGGATAGCATCCCGAGAGGAGCGACTATAGAGCTTACAAGCAAAAATGGGAGTAAGGCATATTATCACCGAGATCCGGATAGTGGGAGCAAGTATAATGATTTTCTTGTGGGGAAGGCTTGGAAGAGAGCGGAGGGTGACACGGTTACAATAGATACAGAAAAAGTGTGGAAGAGATTGTCAGATGGCTGGAAAGGAAAAATCGTGGAGGAAGAAGCTCCTGTAAAAAAACCGATAAAGGCAGATGCTCAGTCTGCACCAGTAGCTGCTGAACCAGCGGTCAAGGCAGAATCAATACCTGGGTCGCAAGCAGAGCCGGCAATAGCGAGCGGTGCGGAGAAATCCGAAGAGGAACGGAAGAAGGATTTTGTGGAAAGCGTCCCGAATGGCGAGGTGATATGTCTTATCAATAAAACAACTGGAGCAAGAGCATATTATCGAAGCTTGAATGGTAATTTTCTGAAAGGACAGAGTCTGGGGAAACACAAGATCTGGGCTACGGAGGAAGCGTGGGAGAGATATCAAGATACGGCCAACTGGACGCTGGAAGGTGGCGGGCAGAGAAGAGATGCGGATGCGCCGGCAAGCTCTCAAAAGGAAGAAGCTGCTCCAAAAGGAGTTGCTTCAAGTACGGCATCGCAAGAACTGGGGGCTCCGCGTGGTTCGGAGGCCGCGCCAGCTGTTCCATCACAGAAGGCTTCAGAAAATGCAGTAGTGAGCAAGTTCAAAAATTTGGAGGATGCTTTGGAAGAGGCGCGGCAGCGGTATGCGAAGGCTGATTTTGAACAAACCAGTATTTTGAGGAACATTTCTAAAATATTGCGTTTTGATAGAACAAAATATGAAGATAAGGGAGCTAAGGAAGAATATGATAACGCTTTTCGGGTTCTGCGCGACGCGCGCCTGGCGGATATCCATCAGAGAAAAGATTCCGGTGAATTGAGCGAGGAGAAGTATAGGCTTGAGATGGGGCGGGTGCTGATGTCTTCTGAATGCGAGGGAAGAATAAAAATTTTTCAAGCCCGCCAACAGGTCAAGATGGAAAGTCTGGCTCAGTCCAAAATAGGCTGGCTTGTGGAGGGTCTTCCGAGGCTAGCTCATTGGTACAATAAATTACCTAAGGGTTATCGCTATGGAATCGGCATCGCACTCGGCCTGGGGGCTGTGGCTTCTTTTGGTACGGGCGCCGCGGCTGCCGGACCGATTCTCATCGGGTTGCGTCGTGTATTGACTGGAGCCACGACTTTTGCCGCTCTTGATACGGCTCTGGAAAGTCTTTCAGATCGCCGCCATGAAGGAAAAGTTGAAAAGGGCGGTGACGCGGCATATGCTGAATTTGCTGGGTTGGAAAAGAGCGAAAGAACACCGGAACAAATTGCTGAAGCCAAAAGAGCATTTTTGGAGGGACGGATGGGAGGTATTCACGAACAGTTCAAGCGCCGCAAGGTGGGAATGATGGCGAGAAAAACCACTGCTTTGGCAGCCGGGATTTTTATGGGATCGGGCTATATACAGGAAAAGATTCAGGGGTGGTTCAAAAAAGGAGGAGATTGGTTTAAGATACAAGAAAAAATCCAAAGTTGGTTCAAAGGAGGGTTCGACTGGGCCAAGGGAGTTCCTTCGATTGAGGCGCACAGCGGCGACTCGACGTGGAAACTTTTGGGTCAGTACCTTTCCGCCAAGGATTCACATTTTTCCGGTATGAATGAAGCCCAGAGAACGTATGCTATCGATGCTTTGAAAGATAAGCTAGCAGAGATGTCACCGGATCAATTGAAAGCGGCGGGATTTGAGAGCGGTGATATTAGCAAGCTCGGAATTGGAGAACATATCAATTTTGACAAACTGGTGGGCGACAACGTCGCCGAAGCCATGAAAGGCGCCAGCGGACTTTCTGCCGAAGCGATGGAAAGCATCACAAAAAACAATGCCGCTATTTTGGAATGGGCCAAGGCGCATCCTGGTGTGAAGCTGACGGATGCGTTAATAGACAACAATATATTGCATGGTGGTGCGACGGACACGTTGGCAGGAAAAGTCTCTCCGGCGTGGGCGAATGAGCCCGGAGATGATTTCAATAATGCTGATGGCTATACAGTGAGGGAAGTACCGGCAGATGAAGATATAGATGATATTGTGTCTGATTTGTCATCCGCTGATGCACAGCTAGAATCTGGTGGAGCGGATGTGCCGAAAGAAGCTGATTCTGTTTCTAATTCATCATCTGATGCTCAGGCGGAATCCAGTGGAGCGGACGACGCATCAGAAGACGAAACGGTAGTTGCAAATCGCGATGAAGGGCCGGTAAAAAATGCTGACATAGAATATGAGCGGGATATCCGTTTGGGGAAAACGTATGATATCAATGCCTATAAGGAGTATTTTGCGAAAAATCCGGAAGCATTCGGAGCATATAAAGAATTGGCAGAAAGTTACTTCGGGTTTATTTCCCAGGGTGATATGGGAGCGATGAAAGTTTTGGGAGAGAAGGCATTTGAGAATGCAAGAAGTAGTGATTTGGACAGATTTGTGAAGTTAGCCAGAGAAGCCTATGGGAGTAAGCTGGGTTTGCCGAGCCCGAAAGAAAAAGTCTATAATTATGTAGCGCGTATGGCGATGCTTGGCATGGAACATCCGACCGGCAAGCACATTCCTATCCCGCGATTCATATGAGATCCAAACCAATAATTTAGTTAACTATATATTTATGGCACTTGATGTAAATGTAATGCGGGAGGATTTGGCCAAGGAGCTGGGGATTGAAACGTTGCCCGTGGAAGAGCAGGAAAGGCTCATCGATATGGCGATTGAGACGCTCCTTCAGGAGATCCATCTTCAGACCGTCGAAAAGCTCGGCGAAGCCGGGGGCAAGGAGTATGAGGCGTTGGCGGATCGTGAGGGAAGCGAAAAGGAAATAAATGATTTCTTGAGAGCCCGGATTCCTGATTACGATAACTTTATAGCGAAAATCATTATGGATTTCAAACGGGATATGAAGAAATCCTAGCAAAACGGAATAAGGAATGTGGAATTATGAATCAGGAATAAAAAGAAGATGAATTATTGTAGAAAAACCGAGACAGAGAAAATCGTTTAGAAACCAGAAATTGGTAATTAGAAATTTACAAAATTATGCCAGAAGAAGTTTTGGAGGGAGAATTGAGAGAAGGCGGGAAAGGATCTTCTTCCGAGAAACAGGGGAGCGCGGAGGGAAACATCGAGATTTTTCCGGCGGGGGAAAAGGAAGCGGCTGTGGAAGGCAGGAAAGAACAAGTAGAAGGAAAATACAATGAGATTCTTTCCAAAGTCTCTCCAGCCAGTCCCGTGTCAGCGTCTTCGGATGATGATGCCCTCTTGGATGCCAAGAGTATCGGAGATACGGTGGATGAAGAGTCTAAGATCCAGAAACTGCTCGATCTGGCGAGTACCAAAGGCGTCGCGCATGCCGTGAAAGTCGCCCGCTCGCTCAAAGATTACTACGCGCTTGATCGGATGCACGATGAATTGATAGACAAGCTGTATGAGGGTCTTTTGGCGAAAGGGCTCATTACGAAAGAGTAGATAAAAAATACCTAATTCCTAATATCTAATATCTAATACCTAATAAAAATCATAAATTCTAATAACTATATTCTGAATAAGTCTCAACTTTTGAATTTGATTTATGGTTTGGAGTTTGTTTAGAAATTAGAAATTAGAAATTAGAAATTTTTGCGTTGCGCAAAGTATGGAGGGCTTTGATTTGAATACTATCCTTATCCCGCTGACGTGGATTTTCGCGTCTGCGGCGCTCTTGAGCGGAACCTTTTTGGTGATCCGCAGTTTTCTCTGTTTTCGCTACCAGGTGAATCAGTCCGTCAATATGGATCTGGAAATGATCCGGGTGACGCGCAAGGAAGCTCCGGAAGGAGAACGAGAGAAGAATGCGGAGGCATGGAAAGAAGAGATCTTCGCTATGGAGCAGCTCCTCTCTTCGCTGACGGTGCTCAAACTGAAAGGGAATTTCTTTAAAAAATGGTTTTTCGATACCCCGACTATCGTTTTCGAAATCGCCAACCCGTCGTCGAGCGAAGAAATCTTTTTCTATCTCTCCGTTCCGAAACGTTTTCGGGAGAGTGCGGAAAAACAAGTGCACAGTTTTTTCCCCCATGCGGTGATCGAGAAGGTGCCTGATTATACTATTTTCTCCCCGGGGAGCCATACGGCCGTAGCGGTCTTGGAGCTCAAGCATGGCCATTCCTTGCCGCTCCGGACTTACCGGACAGTAGATGTCGATCCGCTCAATGAAATTTCCAATGCCTTGAGCAAACTGAACACTGCAGAAGAAGGGGCGGCCATTCAGGTGCTTTTGGCGCGCGCGACTACGGGGTGGCGGAGAGAGGGCAAGCGGATCGCCCAGAAGATGCAGGAAGGCAAGCGCCTGCACGATGCCAAACACAAATCATTTTTGCGGAGCGCCAGTTCAGTTGTGGGCAAGGGACTGCTCGAGGTTATGACGGGTGGTCCAAAAAAAGATACTCCGGGAGGTGAGGAGAAAAAAGCGGTGAATTTGACGCCGGAAGAGCAGGAACTGGTCAAATCTATCGACGCCAAAACGAACAAGGGTGCGTTTTCTGTCAACATCCGGCTCATCGCGTCCGGAGCCACACAGGAGCGAGCCGAAGAGATTCTCGGGCATATGGAAAATGCCTTCGGACAGTTCGAGAATCCGGAAGTGAATAATTTCCGGGTCAAGAAGCGGGTCAGAGAAAAAAAGGCCGTCTATGATTATATCTTTCGGAACTTCGACGACGAGACACAAATGGTGCTGACCGTCGAAGAGCTGGCGAGTATTTTCCATTTTCCGATCTCTACGACGGAAACGCCGAAAATCAAGTGGCTCAAGGCCGGGGCGGCTCCGCCGCCGGTGAACATTCCACAGGAGGGGATACTCCTCGGGTACAACGATTATCGGGGTGCGAAGACGGATATCCGCATCACTGACAATGACCGCCGCCGCCATATGTATGTCATCGGCCAGACGGGGGTGGGCAAGTCGGTGTATTTGCAGGAGATGGCCAAGAAAGACGCCATTTCTGGCAAAGGCTTCTGCTTCATCGATCCGCACGGCGATGCCATCGAGGATATCTTGGCCGCTATTCCCAAAGAACGGGCGGAGGATGTGATTTTGTTCGACCCATCGGACACGGAGCGTCCCATCGGACTGAATATGCTCGAGTATGATCCGGCCCATCCGGAGCAGAAGACCTTCGTCATCAACGAGATGATCGGTATTTTCGATCAGCTGTATGATTTGAAAGCCACCGGCGGGCCGATGTTCGAGCAGTATATGCGCAACGCCATGCTGCTTATTATGGAGGACCCGGATAGCGGGTCGACCCTGATGGAAATTTCCAAGGTGCTGGCGGATGAGGACTTCCGCAAGTACAAGCTCTCCAAGTGTCAGAATCCGATCGCTTATGATTTTTGGACCAAGGAAGCCGAGAAAGCCGGCGGCGAGGCGGCGCTGGCCAATATGGTGCCGTACATCACCTCCAAGCTGACGACCTTCATCTCCAATGATATGATGCGGCCGATTATCGCCCAGCAGAAGAGCACGCTCAATTTCCGCGAAATTATGGATACCAACAAGATCCTTTTGGTGAATCTGGCCAAGGGTAAGATCGGGGAAATTAATGCACGCCTCTTGGGGATGGTGGTGGTAGGGAAGATCCTCATGGCTGCTCTGTCACGGGTGGATACACCCGAAGAAGAGCGCAAGGATTTCTATCTCTATATGGATGAATTCCAGAACGTTACAACCAACTCTATTGCGCAAATTCTTTCGGAAGCCCGCAAATATCGCTTGATTCTCATCATTGCCCATCAGTTCATCGCCCAGCTGAAAGAAGAGATTTCCAAGGCGGTGTTCGGCAATGTCGGATCGCTGGTGTCGTTTCGGGTGGGTTCGGAAGACGCAGAATTTTTGGAAAAGCAATTTCTACCGGTGTTTACCGCGCGCGACCTCATCAATGTGGATAATCGCAATTGTTTTGTCAGGCTCCTGATGAACAACGAACTGACCAAGCCGTTCAATATGAAGCCCTACGCTCCGACGCACGGCGATCAGGAGGTGGCCAATGCCCTGAAAGAACTCTCCCGTCTGCGCTACGGCCGCGATGCTACTATCGTCAACCGCGAAATCATGAGCCGCATCAAGCTGGCTGAGCGCCCGATGTAGAGGAATAGAGAATTATGAATTTGGAATAAAAAAGAGGCTCTTTAGAGCCTCTTTTTGTTAATTTACATTGACAAGGAATTGAATAAATGCGAGGATATTAAGTTCATTAAAAATTGGGAGGACTCTTGTGATAAAACTTGTCGTTTTCGATTGGAACGGAACGATCATCGCGGATACTCTCGCCTGCATGGAAGCCGACAACCGTGTGCTTCAAGTGTTTGGAGGAACTATGGTGGATCTCAAAACATATCGGCAGACGATGATTATCCCCGCCATCGACTTCTACATGCAACATGGTTGCAATCGTGAAGAATTGCTGGGCAACTCGCAACGTCTTGGTGAGGTTTTGCATGGTCATTACGAACCCCGTGCTGCAAAAGTGAGAACCAGAATCGGTGCTCGTCGTATGCTGGAGTGGCTTCAGCACCGCGAAATAAAGGCGGTGATTCTCAGTAATCATACGGTGACAGGGATTAATAGACAGCTTCAAAGGCTTCGCATTCAGGACTACTTTTCAGAAGTTCTCGCCAACAACGCCTTGGGTTCTTCAATCAAAGGTCGGAACAAGCGAGAGAAGCTGGAAGTGTGCTTTGCAAAAAGCGGTCTGAGGCAAAATGAGGTTCTGATAGTCGGCGACTCGCCCGAAGAAATAGAAATGGGACGGTATGTCGGAATCGGTACCGTCGCTATCACGGGCGGATATTATGCACGTAACCGGCTAGTAAGGAATAACCCCGATTACCTTATCAACAAGCCGAGTGATCTGATTACCATTATTGAGGCAATCCGCTGATTCAATCCTGCGGTCTTCAAAAGAATATGTTTCACCAAGACCCACTTTTACAGATTCTGTGTCAGTGGGTTTTGTGCTTTTTCAGAGCATGTGACTTTTTACTGCCCCGAATTTATCTTGAAAGAAAGTAGAGAATTGGAAGTAGTGAGGAAAACCTCATTGGTTTTTTCGTTGACGGTGACGGTTTGGGCAGCGGCGAGTTTCTCGGAGAAATACTGGGCGAGGAGGGCACCGTCTTGGTTCCAGACGAGAATGCGTTTGTTCTCGGCATCGAGAGCGTAGATATCAGTCAATCCCGGATGAGTGAAGAGACTGGTTACGGAAAGGGGGGTGTTGGGAGACTCGAGATTCTTTACGAAGCGGCCGCGGAAAAAGGCTTGGACAGAATTTTTATTTGGTGCTAGGAAAATGGTCTCGTTGACTGCCATTTTGGCAGTGTCTTCAATAGCTACGCTGTTTTTCATCCAGACGCTACCTGATCCGAAGCCGCTCTCGGCGCGCGGGAAGCGATAGATTTGATCGGTAGTGCCATCGAGGACATAGAGGTAGGTGAGATAAGTGCCGATGTCTTTAACGCTGGCGCCTTCGGGGAGGGTGAGGATATTTTTGACGAAGGTCCGGCTGATCGGGCTCCAGGCGAAAAGTTCGCTGCTTGAAGTGTAGATGAAAATGAGGCTCAAGTGATCCATCGGAGCGGCCAAGCGCGCGGAACCGCTTCCCGGCAATGCGTATTGTTTCTTGTCACTTATGTTGATAATACTTTTCTCAGTGATGAGGTAGGTAACGTTATCGAGAACGACGGAAGCAACGAGGGGATTTTTTTGAGTAGTAAATACCGTTGGTGATGCGAGGAGGTGGGCATTTTTTTCGGTATTGGGAGGGAATACCGGTGTCGCGGGTTGTTGTTTTGGCGCTTCCGCTACCGGGACGGAATTATTTGAAGACGGGCGTGTCAAGAACCAGATGCCAGCAATGAGAAGGACGATGCCGGTGATGCCTCCTATGAGAAGAATTTGTCGTCTTTGTGGCGACACGTTTTTTAAGAGGAAAGATATGCGTCTGAGGAGAGCCTGTGTCACCAGGAGCACCCGTTTCCGGAGTGAAGGGAGAAAGCCAGAACTTCGCCGGGAAATTTTCCGCATGAAAGAAAATATCGTATCGGTGGCATGTATGAAATTTTGAGGAGGAAATTTTTCTGGCGGAACGAATGGCCTCGGAACGCCATTTTTTCGATAGAAAGCGTTCAATTTTTCTTTCATAAAAAGCGGAACATCCGTGTCCGGGAGCGTTTCGGTGGGGAGCGGTGCTTCTGTCTTTCTTTCTGCTGGGGCTGACTCGGATTGTGGTGTCGGAAGCGGGGGAAATCCCGGTCTCTCGTGGAAAATGGGAGTTTTCTCCTTTGTTTGTTGGATCGTCGTTTCTTGCGGGGATGGCGAAAATTTTCGAAAAGATCTTTTTTGCAACTGTTTACGCAGGAAGCGCGCGGTTTTTCTGGCGGTGGCGCCGCTTTTTTTTGTCAGTTCGGCAAAAAAGATGAAGCTGTATTTTTTCCCCTTGCGCAGGAGCCTTCCCTGAGAAACAAAGAATAAGCCCAGTGTGTGGAGTACGTTCTGAAGCGAGAGCTTGATATGTTCGAGACTCTGGTTGGCTTCTGTTTTTCCGAATGTGCTCCCCTGGACATAGATATGGCCGGTTTTGGAATCGACATATTCTTCCGGGGCGCCGGTTTCCTGCTCGCCTTCCTGTTGGAAAGAGGCGGTTCCCGGAGTTTTGGTTTTTGGGACGAACGCTTCTTGACTGAAGACATTGCCAGTGGTTTCTTTCGCTCTTTCTTCCTGTTTTTGCGGCGCTGGGAAGGGTCTGCCTTCTTGAAAATCGAGAACGACGGTGCCGGCCATATCAAGCTCATTGATGAGCACGGTGCGCAAGAATTGCCCGAAATGCTCCCCATCCATCCGCAGAGCGTTTTTCTCGAGATCTTCGAGAGGCAGGAGACCGAGGAGTTCCGGCGAGGTGAAGATGACCTTGTCTCGGGGCAGCAGGCGCCCGCTGGAAACTTCGACGAATGTCTTGATGGGGTGGACGTGGGATTCTTCGGAAGCCAGCCCGGCGCTTATTTCTGAAAGGCTGTTGTTTCGCAAGAGAAGAATCTGGGCTTGGCCGGTAACGGAAAAGTGAAGATTGTTTTTTTCCAGGATGCCGAGCGCGCCATGGCATTTCCCCAGCCAGGCGATATTGCCGTGCTTCACGATTTCGGCCAGCGCGAGATTGATCTTGTGGAGAGCGGCTTCAAAACTTTCGATAGCGCCGCGGCGCGGGTTGCTGAAGTATTCTTTTTTGGCGACGGAAGCGAGGAAATTGACGATGTATGCCGAGTCTTCGCTCCGGTCGGCAATTTCAAACACACCTACCAAGGTGCCGAGCGGGCTTTTGGTGACGTTTTCGCCGCTGTAAGTGAAAACTTTGACGAAGGGCTCGACAGAACGTCCATTGGCGACGAGAATTTCCACTATGGTTCTCTCGAGCGGAGCAGCCGTCCTGATTTTGTCCTGGCGTTTTTTCTCCAACATACCCGGTGGAACAACTTTGAACAGAAAAGGTATTTTCTCTATCTAAGCTGTTGCTTTTGTATATTTCTGTATTATGTGAGTTAATCTTTACGTTTTTTATATCGTTTTTCAAAGTTGTGTCACCGGGCGTACTTCTCCAGTATACCACAGAAAAGCTCTTGAGAGAGAGCTTTTTGGAGCTTTTTGCAAATTATGGCATAGTCAGAAGTCCTTTTGACTTTTTCTGTCATTTTTCGTATACTGCGGAAAGAAGACCGTTCGCTGTGGTGTGTCGTCGTAACGAATGAAAACCCTATGTCGCTTGTCCTCTTTGATGCGCTGTTCGGATCGAAAGCTCGTGCCCGTCTTATCCGTTTTTTTCTCCTCAATCCGGGGGCAGGGTTCAAAGTGGCCGAAGTTTCTGAAAAGACGCTTATTCCCAAGGGAGAGACCTTTCGCGAACTTTCCCGCCTGGTCAAGATGAAAATGGTTCTTGAGCGCTCTCGCAAAGGGCGCAAACATTTCGTCGGCAACGAAGAATTCCCTTTTTATACGGAATTGAAGAGCCTCGTTTCGAAATTGAATGTGCATGCCCAATCGCAGGTGTTCCGTAAATTGAAAATAATAGGCGAAGTGAAACTGACTCTCATCAGCGGCCTCTTTCTCAATTATCCCAAGAGCAAGGTGGATATGATTCTCGTAGTGAATAACGTCAATCGGACGAAGCTCCGGCATGCCATGGCTCATCTGGAAGCGGAGGTCGGCAAGGAAATCCGCTTTGTGCTGATGAATAGCGAGGAGTTGCACTATCGGCTGAATATGCTGGATCGCTTCTTCATCGAATTCCTCGAAGGTCCGTACGAAGAGGTGACCAACAAGGTTCCCGAGCTGAAACGCTTTATTGCCGGCCTGAAGAAGTAGTTTAGTAATACCTAATAAAAATCCTTAGGCCAAATTTTGAAATGAAACATCGAGTCTCGCCTGGGTGGGATTAGGAATTAGGAATTAGAAATTAGGAATTAGAAATTGTTTTTTCTAAAAAACGAAAGTATGCTCACGGGGGGACTTATTTTTCTAGGAGTTGTGATAGCTGGTCTTCTGTTGTGGCTGGCTTTTTCTTTGCGCAAAGAGCGGTCATCTGCGGGCAGTACCCAGGCGGAGATCGAGAATATGAGTCGTCGTTTTGATGAGCAATTGCACTCGGTCGGGAGCGCCTTTAATCAGCAGTTGACGAATTTTCAGCATACGCTGGACAATCGCTTGGCAGACAATGGGAAGCGCCTCGATGAACGCCTCGATGGTGCGGCTCGCTCGTATGCCGATGTGCAGAAAAGCCTTGAGCAGATGCGCCAATCCAGCGACAAGATCCTGGAAGTCGGGAAAGAAGTGGCGTCGCTTCAGGAAATCTTGAAGGCCCCGAAGATCCGTGGCGGTTTTGGGGAGCTTATGCTTCAGGATATCCTCTCCCAGATGCTGCCTAAGGAAAATTTCGTTTTGCAGTATGTTTTCAAGAGCGGCGAAGCGGTCGATGCTATCATCAAGCTGAAGGGGGGGATGGTGAGCGTCGATTCCAAATTTCCGCTGGAAAATTTCAAGAGGATTATTGCGGCGAAAACCGATGAAGAGAAGCGCCTGGCGCGCAGGCAGTTTTATACCGATGTGAAGAAGCATGTGGATGCGATCGCGGGCAAGTACATCGTTCCGAACGAGGGGACGCTCGATTTCGCGCTGATGTATATTCCGGCGGAAAACGTCTATTATGAAATTATCATCAAGGATGATGACGAACAGGGGCTACTCGACTATCTGACCCGGAAGCGCATTATGCCGGTTTCTCCCAATTCTTTTTATGCCTATATGCGGACGATCCTCTTCGGACTGCAGGGCCTGCAGATCGAGAAGCGGGCCAAGGAGATTATGGGGCAATTGGAGACATTGGCCCGCGAGCATGAAAAATTCGAGCGGGAATTCGATGTCCTCGGCAACCACATCGGCAACGCGCAGAAGAAATACGATGATGCTGAGAAACGCCTGTACAGAGTTACCGACCAGCTGGAGCATGCGCGCATGGGATTGGAACAGGGCGCCGCCGAGTCCCTGCCGGCTCTCGGAAAAGGAGAAGAACATCCGCCTGTGACGACAACGTATGTTCCAGAATGAAAAAAGAGACGAGAGAGGCTGGGATGTCGATATCGCGGAGTCGGAAAAGGGTGCTCCTTTCTTCAAGAACACGATCGTGCGGGTCCTCCTCTCTGCCAATGTTCTTTTTCTCTCTGCCAGTTTCTCGGTACTCGGGTATTTCATCCGACCGTCTGAAAATCTTTTTATCCTTCATTACAATGTGTATTTCGGCGTGGAAATCCAAGGCATCTGGTGGCAGGCATTTATTCTTCCGCTGACCGGCGTACTGTTCTTTGGCGGGCATCTTTTTTTTGCCAGCCGCTTGTATAGAAAAACTGAACGCATCGCGAGCTATCTCATGCTCTTCGGATCGTGGCTTATCAGTGTCGGCATACTGGTCGCGAGTGCGGGTATCGCATTTATCAACTATTAGTTTTGATCGAGGGGAGTATGTGGACTGAGCTCTATCTCGCGCCATTTCTTACAGCGTTTGCCCTGACGGCCGGGCTCATTCTCATGTTTCTCCTCACTCCTCTTTTCCGGCGGGCGGTATGGCGCTCCGAGAGGCGGCATGGCTATAAAAAGACCCTTTCTCGCCTGGGAGGCGTCGCGATGCTCAGCGCCTTCATTTTTGCCGTATTTTTTGATCCGCACCTCGTCCTGACACGGGAATTTTATGGCTTGCTGTTCGGGGGAGTGCTGATTTTCATTTTCGGCCTGTGGGATGATTTGAGCGAACTGGGATGGAAAATCCAAGTTTTTTTCCAGGTGGCGCTCACGGCGCTTATTTTTATCTTCGGGATGCGGATTACCTCGCTTACCAATCCTTTCGGAGGCGTATGGATTTTTCCGTACAGCGATTTTGTCATTCCGGGGTTCGGCATCCTTTTTGTATGGTTTTTTTTGGTGATGAATGCGATGAATTGGCTGGATGGCGTCGATGGGCTCTGCGGGGGAGTAGCGCTCATCACGCTCGTCACCATTTTTTTCCTCAGCCTGAAACCGGAAGTTTTCCAACCGCCGATCGCGATTCTCTCCATAATCGGGATAGGTGCAATCGCTGGTTTTCTTTTTTTCAATGTGTATCCGGCGCGCATTCTGGCCGGGACGGTGGGCTCGATGTTCCTGGGATTTCTTGTTGCGACGCTGGCAGTCATCGCCGGGACAAAGATCGCCACAGCCCTATTGGTTCTGTCGCTTCCTATCGCGGATGCCTTTTTTGTTATTTGGCAGCGTCTTCGCGAGCGAGTTTCTATTTTTCAGCCTGATAAGCGCCATCTGCACTACAAGCTGATGGAACTCGGCTGGTCTGAGCGCCGGATCGCCTGGTTTTTCTTCGGTGTGACGGCTCTCATCGCCCTGATCGCCTTGAATACGCAGGCACTGGGGAAATTTCTGGCGTTTTTGTTAGTGCTAGGAATATTGTTTTCTATTCTGCTCTTCGTAGATTTTAAGACGCGGAAAAAGGAAGGCACATGATTCTTCCAATACACGGACTTGCGCAGACTGGACACAGCCAACACAGCGCTAAATGGGCTAATACGGACTATAATAGTAGACTTAGCGGAATAAGAAAGGAGTCAGTATCAGCCAGCGTAAAAGTCAGTATCAGCCAGTAAAAGTGAAACGTATGACGCTCTCGGCCAGGCTTGCGACAGGTTGTGCGGCAGCACTGATTTTTGGTATTGTTCTCTGGCGGTTCTGGCCCTCCCTTCAATATGATGCTTTGCCGACACAGATGGAGCTGGGCGGAGAGCGTTTCACGCTAGAAACCGTACTGACAGAGGAAGCGCGGGAGAAGGGTTTGGGGGGCAGGGAAAGTCTCTGCCGAACATGCGCGATGCTATTCGTATTCGAGAAACCGGGACGGTATGCGTTTTGGATGAAGGATATGCGTTTCCCTATTGACATTGTTTGGCTCTTTCAAAACAGGGCGGTTTTTGTCGCACGTGAGGTCAGTCCTGATTTTTCCGGCATTCTCGATTCGGCGGTCGTCGCTGATCAGATCATCGAACTCTCTGCGGGCGCGGCCAAGAACGTGGATGTGGGGGAGAAAGTGCGGTTTTCTTACTAAGAGGTACTGAACGACAAAACCCCGCCGTTGCGGGGTCTTATATATTTTAATCAAAGAAAGAACGGTGCTTCTGTATTTCGGTTGGCGTCTAGCGATAAGCGCTGACGCGGGCAGAGTACTTCTTTAAATTCTGCAGTTGCCTGTCATTGAGAGTCTTAGATTTCTCGATGCCTTGCTTGATGAGATTCTTGGAAAATTCAATCGATGTCTTAGTTGTCACGGCGCCTCGGAAACTGACATTCTTGCGAAGGTAGTCTTCGATGTAAACTTTATGTTCGGCGGATAAAGACGAATCAGGATTCTTTTCGAGGTAGTGAGCGAGTGCGCGGCGCGCCAAGTGTGTCGAGCCGTTTCCGCGTTCAGCTTGCTCGATAAAAGATGTTTCCGTCTCTCGGCTGAGTTCTGGAGTGACGACAACGCCAGACTTCACTTCTACCTTTATGGCGCTTGGCGGCTGTTTGTCTCCGGTCTGATCTGTGCCAGTGTCGCTGCCTTTCGTCTCGAGGAGGGTGTTTGCGCCATCATCAGTGATAGTTTGCGAACGCTGCGAGTATGAGTAGATGCCCAGTGCGATCGCGGCGACAATGAACACGCTGACAATGATACGGAGATTTTCCTGGATCCAGGCCTTGGCTTGATCAGCAGAAGATTCTTCGAAAATGGGGTCTTGCTGTTCCATAGTGTTCACCTCTCTTTCTAGCTTTAGTTAATTTTGAATGTACCGCTTGCGTTGAAGCACGTCTCGGCTTACCAGGCTATCTTTTCCATCGTTGATAAACCATATCGACCCCCTACCTTTTCATACTACGTCTTTGAAAAATGGCTGTCAACTGGACAAAACGGGCGATTTTTGGCGTGGTAAAGGGAAAATTTTAGAGAAGAATCCATCCGTCGCTAAGGCTCTGGCGGGCAGGTAGGAATTATGAATCCCTGCCCGTCCGGCAGGCGGGAGGAATTAAGGTTGAAAAGCGGTATTGAGAGAGTGTTTTATCAGACAGACTCTTAATAAAATAACGGGTATTAGACCCCAGGGCAAGCCCTGAGCCCAATCCCTCCGCGGCAAGCCGCGGGGTATTGAACCTGATTTTACCGGCACTGCGCTCGGAAACGAAAGTTTCCTTTCGCTTCGCTCGCTTCGTTCGGTAATAAAATCAAAATTTAAAAATCCCTGCCTGCCGGCAGACAGGAAAATGCAAAATGACCCGTCTCGCCAATGGCTTTGCCGAGGTGGACAGATTAAAATTCAAAAATGAAATGAATCAAATCTGTTTTGAATTCCAAAATTTTTTATATTTTACATAGCAATTTTTACTTTTGAGATTTACATTTTAAATTTTTTCTTAGGGGGTTGACCCCGTTAGAAGTCTGCCAAAATAATATACTTTATAATGATTATTTTTCTTTTTAGACGTTTGCATATTGAAATTAGCCAGCTAGACTTCTAACGGGGTTGACAGATATTATTTTCTTATTGTATTTTGCATAAAAAAGAGTATAATAAAAATGTACAGGAAAATTTTTCTGTATCACGCACAAAGAAAACAAACATTTGTTGTGTGAAACAAAAAAAATAATCCGCTTCCTTTTTCTCCCCATAAACTTATGGAGCATGAAAATGAGAAGTAGGTGTAGAAGGAGGTGAGTATTATGGCTAAGAAAAAAGCAGCCAAGAGAAAGAAGGCTACAAAGAAGAAGAAAGGTGGTAAGAAACGAAAGTAGTTTCGCTTTCTTCGGTTCTTTTAGTTCAAAAAACAAAAAACCCCAATCCGCTAACTGGCGGAGGGGTTTTTTGTCTGTTTTTCGCAATGTTTACTGTATATGAATCTCTACGACGCGCTCTTTTTGGGCGAGATCTTCATGTATCTGCATCTTTGCTCTTGGAAAAAACTCTAGAACAAAGCTCTGTAAGGGGAGTCTCTGTTCGGGACTTATTTCTAGAAAGAGAGTGATAGGGTGTTTCTGCATATGAAAACTTTTGATATCTTCCAGCAACCGATAATAATGATCCAGTCCCGCACGTTCGCTTAAAAGAGCTTCTCTCGGTTCATATGCGTGAACATCCTCCGAGGTGTTGTCATAGAGGCTGTGTGAGAGATAGGGAAGATTGGCAGTGATAACGATCTCGCTTGTTGAAAAGATTTTTTTGTCGAGCGGCTGAAGAAGATCGCCTTTGTGGAATTTGATGAGACCGTCTCCATCGTGTCGTTTTGCATTTTGCCTTGCGATTACAAGCGCTGCTTCGGAAAAATCTGCAGCATAATACCTGATACCTGATACCTGATACCTTTTTTCTATTTCTTTGGCGATAGAGATAATAATGTTCCCGCTGCCCGTGCCAACATCAATGATAGCAAGTTTTTGTTTGTTGTTAACTGTTAATTGTTGGCTCTTAGTCGAGGCGTGCTTTAGCGCGCTTTCGACTAAGAGTTCCGTTTCCGGGCGCGGGATGAGCGTATCTTGGGTAACGAGAAAATCGTAACCATAGAATTCTTTGTGGCCGACGATATACGCTATTGGTTCATGCTTGAGACGGCGCCGGAAGTAATCTCTGGCGAGAGTTTCATCTTTTGGATCAAGGGCGTATTCCGGGTGAGCCAGAAAGAAAACCTTCTTTTTTTTCGTCGCGTGAGCCAGAAGGATAAAAAAATCTTCCGGAGCGATTGCCGGAAGGAACATTTTTTGTAGTTCTGTAACAGTCATATTTCAATTTCCTAAAAGCTAAAAAGCTGATGAAGCTAAAAGCTATAAGCTTTCTTACCGCTCCTGTCTTTCCAGTTTGCGGCGGATATCCTCTTCTTCCAGAGCGGCGATAATTGGTTCGCAAGAGCCACCAAGGATTTGCGGGATATTGCTCCATGACATCTTGATCCGATGATCGGTGATGCGATCCTGGGGAAAGTTGTAGGTGCGGATTTTCTCGCTGCGATCGCCAGTGCCGATCTGGCTACGGCGGGCATCGCCTTGCTCCTTGGCGCGTTTTTCTTCTCCGAGCTGGAAGAGGCGCGAACGGAGTACTTTCATGGCCTTTTCCTTGTTCTTGATTTGCGACTTCTCGTCCTGGCAGCTGACGACCAAGCCGCTCGGCATATGGGTGATGCGCACCGCGCTGTAAGTGGTGTTGACAGACTGCCCGCCGGGCCCGGAAGAACAGAAAGTATCGATGCGCAGATCGGTCGGATTGATAGTTACTTCCACATCCTCGACTTGCGGCAAGACGGCTACGGTAGCGGTGGAAGTGTGGATGCGGCCGGATTTTTCCGTTTCCGGAACGCGCTGGACGCGATGGACGCCGGATTCGTACTTCATTTTCTGATAGACGGGAGCCTGGCTTTTGCCGCGGTTTATCTCAAAAACCGCCTCTTTGAATCCGCCGACTTCGGTATGGTTGGAGTGGAGCATGACGATGTGCCAGCCTTGTTTTTCGGCAAAGTGTGAGTACATGCGGAAGAGTTCCGTGGCAAACAGGCTGGACTCATCGCCGCCCGCGCCACCGCGGATTTCCATGATGACATCCTTGCTATCTGACGGATCTTTGGGCAAGAGAAGCTGTTTGAGTTTTTCCTCAAGTTGAGTTCTTTCCGCAGCCAAGGCGAGATTCTCTTCCATCGCCATATTCTTCAGTTCGCCGTCTTCCTCGTTCTGAGTCAGTTCGGCGTTGTCGCGCATGCTTTTTTCGACGGCCTTCAAGCGCTCAATATGTCCCATGATGGAATCAAGCTCGTTTTTTCGTCTGCCGAGAGCGGCCAGTTTTTTGGAATCGCGCGCGGTTTCCGGCAGGCTGAGAAGAGCCGTGATTTCTTGGTGTTCGCGTTCGATTTCTTGGAGAAGATCTTGCATATTGGGTAAATTCAAAAGTCAAAATTCAAAAGGAAAAATTATAGGTTAGAATCTAAAAACTGAAAAAACTTCAAATATAGTATACCATCTTAAAACAAAATCCCGGCTGAAGAGACGGGATTGCGTATTCTTTGTAGGAAAGTAACCTCTAAAAGGATCAAAGAAAACGCTTTGAGCAAAGCTAAGACGCTTTTTTAGCAGCTTTTTTTTCTTTCTCAACTTCAGGCGTTTCGGTCGCGGCCTTGGCTTTGACGGCTTTGAGGCGTGCCAGCCTCGCCGAGTCTAGGCGGGCGGCTTGCTTAACTGCGGATTTCTCTGAGAGTTTCTTGAAACGATCCACGCGGCCGGTGGCATCAATGAATTTCTTCTTGCCGGTGTAGAATGGATGGCACTGAGAGCAGATTTCCGTCTTCATGGTTTCGACGGCTGAGCCAGTATGAAGCACCGCGCCGCAGGCGCAGGTGATGGTAGCCACTTTGAAATAGGTGGGGTGGATGCCTTGTTTCATATGGGGACACTAATGAACACAAATAAAAAAACGAATAGTCACGAACAACCTTCAAACAGATACATGTTCATTTGTCAGAATTTGTGTTATTCGTACAGCCAAGTCTAGCATGTGTTTGAGAAATTGACAAGTCTGTCATTCTTGGTATACTAAGGACTGTATTTTGGAGCGTCGCAAGACGCGAAAGATAACGGGTATCAAACCCGTTTTTACCAGCACTGCGTTCGGAAACGATCTCGCCACGGCGGGCCGCTTCACTCACTTTGTTTGGTAATCAGACATACTTTTCCGATGGGTCCGTTCCTGGCCTGCGCTTGCAGTGCTTTCAGGGCTTGTATAAGGAAAGGTAGGTGGCCCCAAAACAAGTGGGCAAGCCCGCCGAAGGCGGGCAAGTAATCCAATAAGGAAGTAATATTATGTCGGAAACGACTGTGGCTATAGCCGCTTCCGGAGCCAAGCAATTGGTTCTGGCCGCGGAAACAGGCGAAAACTATTTTGCCTTATTTGATTTTGCAAAACTGGATGCTAGTCTCGAAGGGCTGCTCAAGGCAGGTGTGCATTTCGGGCATCTGAAGTCCAGGCGTCACCCGAAGATGGATGAGTATATCTATACGACTCGTAAAAACATCAATATCGTGGATCTAGAGAAAACGTCGGAGAAGCTGGCGATTGCCGCAAAGTTTCTCTCTGAAGTGGTGAAGAGCGGCAAACCGATTCTTTTTGTCGGTATGAAGAAGCAGACGCAGGATACGGTGAGGTCGCTGGCGCTTCGTTTGGGCGAATCGTACGTCATCGATCGCTGGTTGGGTGGGACGCTCACAAATTTTTCCTGCATCCGTTCCCGAGCCAAGTATCTGAATGAAACGCATGAGAAAATCGGGCTGGGCGAATTCAAGAAATACACCAAATTCGAACAAGCCAAGAAAAGCGAAGAAGTAGAGAAGCTGGAGAGAAAAGTGGGCGGTATCAGGCATATGGAACAGTTGCCCGGCGCTATCGTCATCGCGGATGTCAAAGAGGCTGAGTTGGTCACCAGAGAGGCGAGAAAGATGCATATTCCGATCGTCGGCATTACGGACACGAATACCGATCCGAGCTTCGTCGACTATCCGGTGCCGGGGAACGATGACGCGCTGTCGTCTTTGCGGCTCCTGTTCGGTTTTCTCGGAAAAGCCATTCTTGAAACGAAAGAGAAAGTAGTAGCCGATAAAGCCGCAGCCAAAGAAACAGTCAAAGAAACTGCGAAGGAGACAGCGAAAGAAAAAGTGGCTGAGTAATTTTTGTTGGGGGAGTTTTAAAATTTCCTTGCTGAGAAGCTGCAAGCCATGTCGTTCATCACGTCGTTCGAGTAACGACGGTGATGAGCGAACGACGGTGGCAAGCCAATAAGCTAAAAGCTGAAATTATGAGTTCAATGGAACAAGTCAAGGCACTCAGGGAAAAGAGCGGCGCTGGTATCGTCGATGTGAAGAAGGCGCTCGATGAAGCAGGGGGCGACGAGGTCAAAGCTATGGAAATCCTTCGAAAACGCGGACAAGATAAGGCAAAGAAGAGAAGCACTTACGAGGCGCATGAGGGTATCGTGGTCGCTTATGTCCATTCCAATGACCACATCGGCGTTTTGGTGAAGCTTTTCTGCGAAACGGATTTCGTGGCGCGCAACGTTGAGTTTCGTGAGCTCGGTCGCGATATTGCGATGCACATTGCCGCTCTGGCTCCGCTCTCTGTGAAGCCTGAAGAAGTGTCGGCGGAGCTGGTGGAAAAAGAGAGGGATATTTGGCGCGCCCAGCTTACGGAAGAAGGAAAATCCGGAGAAATGATAGACAAGATTTTGCCTGGTAAGGAAGAAAAATTTCGCTGTGAAACTGCGCTTCTGACGCAGGCGTTCGTGAAAGATCCCAGTAAGACTATCGGGGAGCTATTAACAGAAAAAATCCATAAGATCGGAGAAAATATCCAAGTAGGTGGCTTTGTCCGCTACGAGATGTAATCAAGAGCTCTCTCCTGTGGCGGCCGGGGCAATGTCCTGGTGTGCAAGTTTCCATAAAGTATAATTGATGAACCCTTTTGTCTCATGTGGTATCTCATTATTCCACCGATCATTGTTGTTGTCAGCCTGTCGTTCGTCTTGTGGTACTTGTCGCGCAAGGGGGCTGACCCCATTATCGCTGAAAAGGCCTCCCAGTTGGTAGAAGAGGCGCGGGAGCAGATATCTTTTTTGCGCACCAAAAATTTTTTTCTCCGCATCCTTGAAAAAACAGCCTATCGTTTCAAGGTAGTATCGCTTCAGATGCACAATGGGCTCCATGATCTGACACAGGCGCTCAAGGCCCGCCGTCGCCGTTTTCAGGATAGGGTGATCGAAAAAGAAGCTTTAGAGCAGCCAAAAGTATCGAAGCAGGAGAAGTCTCTTTCGCGCGAAAGCTTCATAAATCGTTTTTCGAAGCAGATTGAAAATGTGGTAGGTATCGGGAAACCAGAAAGTAAGTTTCCGGATCCCAAGCAGCCTGTTCCAGCGGAAGTTATTTCGGAAAATCCCGTTTTTCACCAACCGGAATCGGTGGAAACTTTTGAGAGGGACCAATCGACTCACACCTCTTATGAGCCGGTTGTTTCACCACCTCTTCCTTTCATTCGCCCGATGGTAAGCGAGACGGTAGCCCATCCGGAAGTTGTCCACGAAAGAACACCGGCGGACATTTCCCGTGAAGAAAATCTGATTGCCCGTGTTGCCGTCAATCCCAAAGATTTCACAGCCTACGAAGGACTGGGGGATTACTATCTCGAAATTGGCAATATCAAGGATGCCAAAGAGTGTTATCGCCAGGTGCTCAAATTGAGTCCGGTGCATCGGATAGTGCGTATCAAGATCCGCCGCTTGGAAAAACTTCTGGGGCAATAGAAAAGGAAGCTTATACATTAGTCCAGTTGCTTCAGTAACAGTAGGTGTGCTATACTGTCAAGTATGGCTATATCTATTGAGATTCAAAACAAATTAGTAGCAGCCTACCTTCAGGATAATTTGTCTATGGCTCAAGTAGGAGCTAGGTTTAATGTTTCTACATCAGCTGTTGTTTACTATCTTAATAAAAATAAAGTAAGCCGTCGTTCGAGAAGTGATGCTATTACTCAGTTATATATAACGAAGTTTCATAAAAAACCAGTAACAATTAAAGAAAATCTTTCCAAGAAAGAAGAAGCTCTCCGATTAGCCGGAGTAATGCTTTACTGGGCTGAAGGATGTAAAGGATGGAGTACCGTGAAATTTGTGAACAGCGACCCCTCGATGATAAAACTATTTCTTAGTTTTCTCAGGGAAGT
>Ga0156211_108_pt1 | contig 40791 bp, 42 predicted proteins | sample RifCSPlowO2_12_FD_116151 | JGI IMG/M metagenome (GOLD analysis project Ga0156211, IMG submission 116151) | Candidatus Moranbacteria bacterium RIFCSPLOWO2_12_FULL_48_12 | reverse complement strand
CGCATCGACACTGCTCGTCGATTCATCGAGAAGAATCATCGATTTGTCTTCCGATGCCATAAGCCCCCGCACCAAAGCGAGGCGCTGTTTCTCACCGCCGCTCAAGTTCACTCCCCGCTCCACGACGGAAGATTCCAGACCGTGCGGCAAGCGTTCCACGACAGCGCTGAAGCGGGCGATATCCATATACTTCCGTATCTCTTCTTCCGTGCGATCCACGCCCATGGTGATATTTTCCCGAATGGTGGTGGCGAATATTTCCGGCTCCTGCGGGATAAGCGCGATGTCATTTTTCATCGAAATAAATCCATCAGAAAGCTCCTGGCCGTCCAGACTGACTGAAACTTTCGTCGGCGCGTACAAACCGCGGATAATTTTGAGAAAAGTTGTCTTGCCACTGCCGCTCTCTCCGATAACGGCGATTTTCTCACCCCGGCGGAAAGACAGAGACACATTATCGAGGTGCAAGTCCGCATCATCCTGGCTGTGATAGGAAAATGTCAACGAACGTATATCGCAAATCTTCCATTCGTGTATGATACTCCCCTCTTCTGCTATTTCGCGAAAATTATCGGATAATTCTTCGGCATTCTGGATGGATGTGCGCCAGCGCACCGTATCGCTGTACAAATAAGCGAAGCTGTAAAATATCTCGTTGATACGCCCCGTGTAGCTATAGAGGGCAAAGAGGGTTCCTACAAGAATCGTTTCGCCATGGAGAAGCGTCATATACCCATAAAATCCCAAAACAAAAGAGATCATCGTGCCGCTCACCATACTGGCCGTAAACCACTTCCATTCATTGAGCTTGCTATTCTCGACATACAGCCCGAAAGGTTTCATAATGCTCTTCCACAAATCTTTGGAAAGCAGTTGTTCCACCCGCAAGATAACCACCGTAGAAATATTGCTGATGACATCATAAATCTTCGCGGAAATCTTGTTCTCCGCTGTATTGAGCAGACGGTATTGTTTCACAAGCGTTTTGTCGAATTCGATAATGATACGAATAGCGATGAGCGTCACAAACACTACGATGAAAGTCGTATTGAAATTAAAAAGTGCCAAAGCAATCAGAGAACCAAAAAAGCGCACCATTGCCTGAATAAATTGAAAGCTATTTTCGGAGAAGTTATAGAGTGCCTTCGTCCCCTTCTCGATCTTATCGATAGTATCGCCAGAATGATGTTCCGTATGCCATTCCAGCGGCAGTCCGATCGTCCCATTGAGCAGGTATTTTTTGTAATTGGCACGCACCAAAAAACTATTGGTCGTCTCGAGCACACGAGCCGGCCCGTGGAAGACCCAAAAAAGTATGGTTTGAAGGATAAACAGGCCGAGCAGGATAAAAAAGATATGCAAGTTGGCAAAGGATATCCCCTGTTCTTGGACGGTGTTCAAAATCTTGGCCACAATGAGCGGTTCTAAAAGACTGATAGCATTGGCAACAATCAGTAAAAAGGCAAACAAAATTACCCTCGGGTGATTGCCCTCGGAAAATTGCCACATCTTGCGTGCCAGAAAAAAAATCGGGTTGTTCATCCCAGTACCACACCGAACTATCATCAAAAGTAATAGAGAATGGTGTATCAATTCTTAGTTTACTATGCCAATACTATCACCTGATATAGTGTAGTACGGGACAAGTAAAACCCATTATGCCACGAAATTGCTTTTCTGGCAACCCAAACCAACATAAAACGAAAAGGTGTTCGAAATAATCAAACATCTATAGATGGCCTTGCTCTTCAATAGCTTTAGTATTCGTGAAATACTATTTCAACTTCTCTGCGAGCTGCTTCACGTCTTTCAATATCATATCCCTGGCCGCTTCGATGGATATCTGACCATAACCGGGATCCGGCACGTCCCATGTCTCGAGCTTCACAGAATTCTTGAGATATTCGGGTATGGATCCGCCCGGCACAGAACCGACAAGAATAACCTTGTCGGCTGCCTCCACCATTTCTCTGGTCAGTTGCGTGATAATGTTTGAGCTCATATCGAAGCCCAGCTCCTTCATCGCAGCGATGGATCCCTCCGATACCGCGGAAAGAAATTCGCCGGGATGATCCGCATATACGCCGGCCGAAAGTACCTCAGCTTCGGGAACGAGCGCCTTGAAGAGAGTGCTTGCCATCTGGCTGCGGTTGATATTGCCTTCGCAAACAAAGAGTATTTTCATACGAGAACTGGCCACCTTATTATGCAATAATCGAATCCAAAAAATTATTTTTTCTTGAAAAAGATACCTGCCCTCCTTTTCTTTTCTTATTGCAATAGTTTCCTCAAAAGCATTGCTTCAATTTCACAATCAGTGATGCCATAGTGTTTGGTTCTTGGCTTGGCACCAAAATACTGAAAAACAGATTCTGATTTGTAGTCTCCAGTGTAATTCTCATCGCTCAGCAATTTTACCTGTGCCAATGTCCAGAGATCCAAGATATTAGCAGTTTTGGTTCGCATACCAACCGTCTTGAGAAGTTTATCCCAGAAACAAAAATCAAATGTGGCATTCCAAGCGCAGAGAAAGTATTTCTCCGGTAACAATTTTACAATTTTTTTCGCAACAGTTACCAGGTCTGGGGCTTTCTTTATTTCTTCCAAATCATTTTGATCGAGGCTTGCCCAACGCAGACCTGCTTGCTCTAAAGAAACTGGCTGTTTTGGCTGTATCCAAGAACTATACGACCACTTGGTTTCTAAAGTATTCTTATCTAAAAGGATAAGGCCTATTTGAATAGGCTCACCTTTTTCAATATCAAACTTTGTGACTTCAAAATCAACAATCAAAATATCTCGAGAAAATGATTTCATAGAATTTTAAATTCATCAGCTGGGGAGGAAGGGATCGAACCTTCGCATGGTGGGATCCACCTCGGCTCAACGCCTCGTCGAGACGGGCCAGAACCCACTGCCTTACCCACCTCGCTGAAGACAAGCTTCTAGCGAGTCGAGGCGGGCCGCTTGGCTACAGAATTATCATTTCTTAACCAAAACTACTAGCTGGGGAAGAGGGATTCGAACCCCCGATCATGGGACCAGAACCCATTGCCTTACCACTTGGCCATTCCCCATCATTTTTTGAAATCCTCAAAAATTTTCTTTAAAGCTCTTCTACCTGAAGCTGTTTTAAAATATTTCTCCCTTTTTCTAGCTTCATCCAAACTATCAATTTTCTCAGAATATATCAATTGAAGCGGTCTACGATTTACTGTCGCTTTGCACTTCCCATTATGATGTTCTTTTAATCGCTTTTCAAGATTATCTGTAGATCCCGTATACGTCTTATAATCTTTTAAACTGAGTAAAATATATATGTAACCTTTCATATACTGAATTCCTCAATCAAAAATCTCATTAACACTCCCCTATTCTACAGGAAAACAGATTTTTTTCAAGCCCGCCTGCAACGATATTTCCTTCTGTTAAAGCATATTTATAACCTCATAATTCAAAAAAGCCTTCATCTATTCAACCAACAAAAGCATTTCGGGCAGGAGAAAAAAACACGCGCCGCAACCACTTTCTGGCTACGGCGTCGCGATGAGACGAATCCACTTCTCCATTTATTTGAGACGCACCCACCTCGTTCAGCATCCGTTACGCAGCTTTACCAGCGTTTCTTGTATTTCTTCGACATATATGTCGTAACGGTACGCGAGAGGTAACCAAAAGCGCTCGATTTCCAGCGCTTTCTCACAAATCTTCTCGTTTGTCGGAGTCCAGAGCGTATGCCCATTATGCCACACATCACCCAGCTTCCATACCGCGGCATGTTTGGGCGCGTCGCGGAAAAAGTTAAGACAGTAAGCTTCTCGCGCGAGCAACTTATTTTCAATATGATTGAAACGCCGCATATTGCCCCAATCGACGATGAGAGCCACGTCTCTTCCGAAAGTTCCTTCCATCCGTTCGATTGGCCAGATCTCAGGTTTGTCCTCCGGCATATCGTGATCAAGAGCGGCGATGATGACTGGCGGCCGGTGCAAACCGTACATCTCGATGACAAATGATGCTACGGCTTTGGGGTGCTCTTCATATGCTTCGCCGCTCTGCCGGGTATCGCCATTGTGAGCCTCTTGCATCGACTCATAGGCTTTTACTACGGATCGGTACACGTCAGAGCCGTAAGGGTAACGCGAACGCACACGACTGAAGATAAACCCCTCGCTTTGCGCGGGAGTACGCTCGAGAATTGCCCGTAGTCCTGGTTGCATGAGGAATCTCCTTAATCTCGTTGGTAAATAACCACTTGATATTTGAGAATAAAAGAAAAAACCCTTTACGTCAAGTCAGGGGGTTTTTTCAGGACACATTTGTTAAGATTTCAGACTTTCAGATAGCGGCGGATGGCGATGGCGCTACTGACCACGCCGAGGGAGATACCGAGGAGTACTAGAGCGCCAAAAATAGGCCAGAAAGAGCCGAGGAAAAGATTCAGAACATTCCCCTGGGGCAGAGCTCCCGTTGTAAATGGAGCAAAATAATACGCCATACCGAAGAGGAGGCCTAGCGTGAGCACGGCTGCGACCAGTCCATAGAGCGCTCCCTCGAATACGAACGGCATCCGCACATAGATATTGGACGCGCCCACTAGACGCATAATCTCAAACTCCTGGCGATGAGAATAGATGGTGATGCGTATCGTGTTGAAGGTGATGAGAATGGAAACAAAAATAAAGATAGCCCCAAGAATCAGACCAGCCTTGCCAACCGTTTTATTGATCCGGTCGAGCCGCTCAAAAATCTTCTTGTTCTTGGCATAATTGATCCGACTGATGTCATTCTGGAAGGTCGAGCCTTCGATCTGACTCACAATAAGCGGGTAATCCTCCGGCTTGACCGCTTTGATAACAAGCGATGCCAAAAGCGGATTCTCCCCGATCTCTTGGATGGCTTGCGCAATGATCGGGTCATTGCCGCTCTCCGCGAGAAAAGTTTCCAGCGCTTTATCGCGCGAAACATATTCCACGGAAACGATTTCTTTCGTATACTTGGAAAGCTCGTTTTTTATTTCCAAAATCCGCCCTTCCGTCACATCCGGATTGAAAGAAACGCTCACGCTCACCTTGGCGCGCATATTTTCCAATATCAGACTCGTCGTCATTCCGATAAGAAACGAGAGGCTGACGATGAAGAGCGAGAGAGTGAGGATGCTGACTGTCGCAAACGTCAGCCAGCCATTGCGGCGGAAATTTTCTATGCCTTCCTTGAAGGTGCGCCAAAGCTTGAGCGTTTTCATATTGAGAAAATGATACGAGATAAAAGATGATTGATAATTGATGTCCGAAAAAAAACAAAGGAGATATTTTTATCACTTATCATGCCCGCCCGAACGTACTGTTCGGTACGGGCGGGTATCTCTTATCTTATGAGGTGATTTAAATTAATCTCTCTTTTGTCTCTATTATAAGCCTTTATATCACGAAAACCTTAGCCGCTTGTCATTCCCGCGCAGGCGGGAATCCAGCTTAATGCTTATGGCTCATCTACTGGATTCCGGGTCAAGCCCGGAATGACAGAACAGGGTTAATGTTAAATGAGTTCTATGTTACTTATTGTAACATATACTTGCCTTTATTCTGGTCGTGGAAAATCCGACCCTTATTGATAAGGATAACACGTTTGTCCAGTTTGTCGACGATGCCCTTGTTATGGGTCGCCAAGAGCACGGTCGTACCGAATGAATTGATCTGGAGAAGCAATTGGATAATCTCATTGGCTGAAAGCGGATCCAGATTGCCAGTCGGTTCATCCGCGATGATGACCTTGGGGCGATGGATGAGCGCGCGGGCGAGAGAAACGCGCTGTTGCTCCCCTCCGGACAATTGCCTCGGAAATTGGTGCATTTGAGCGCCCAGGCCGACAATTTCGAGAATTTCCGGCACTTCCAGATTGATATCAGCCGTGCTCCGGCCATCCACTTCCAGGGCATACGCGACGTTTTCGAAGGCCGTTCGCTCCGGCAGCAATTTGAAATCCTGAAATACCGTCCCGATATTGCGGCGAAAAAACGGCAGATGCTTGCGGCTGATATGGCTCAAAGGGCGTCCACTAAAATAAATTTCTCCTTCTGTGGGTATTTCTTCCGCATAAATCAGTTTCAAGAGTGTCGACTTCCCGGCTCCGCTCGCTCCGACGATAGAAATGAACTCTCCCGGCTGGATACTGAGGTTGACATTTTCAAGTACAACAGCATTGCCAGAAAAAACTTTGGCGACATTCTCAAAACGGATGATCGGCTGGATGGCTGGCATATATTTTTTATTTTTCCAAGGTGAATATTTAATGGGACTGCAGATAGCGGAGTTCGCTTTCGATAAAAGTTTGTAAATGACCGTCCAGCACTGAGCTCGCATCGCTCAATTCGGTATTGGTTCGGTGATCTTTGACGAGCGTATAAGGATGGAGAACATAGGAGCGGATTTGATTTCCCCACTCGACGCTTTTGAATTCTCCGCGCAATTTTCTTTTTTCTGCCGCTTGTTCTTCGATGTGCTTTTGTGCCAGTTTGGAGCGGAGCATCTTCATCGCCTCTTCTTTATTTTGCAGTTGAGAGCGTTCGCTCTGGCAAGCTGCCACGAGACCGGTCGGAATATGGGTGACCCGCACGGCGCTTTCGGTCTTGTTCACATTCTGACCGCCTGCGCCCGACGAGCGATAGGTATCGATCCGCAGTTCATCCGGCTTGATAGGAAGCATCGCCACGTTATCGATGACCGGCATCACTTCCACCGAGGCGAACGATGTTTGCCGCAAACTTTTCGCATTGAACGGGGAGAGCCGCACCAACCGGTGAACGCCCGCTTCGCCGCGCAAATAGCCATAAGCGTATGTCCCGGTTATCTCGACGGTGGCGCTCTTGATGCCGGCCTCGCCTCCCCGCGATTCATCGAGAAGATGCGTCTTCCACCCGTTATTCTCGGCATACCGGAGATACATCCTGAGGAGCATTTCCGCCCAATCTTGGGCATCTACCCCTCCAGCCCCGCTTCTGACCGTGAGAAGAGCGTTTTTGGCGTCATACTCGCCACCGAGAAGCGTCTTCAGTTCCCACTCGCTCAGGGCTTTTTCGACCAGCGCGCACTCCTTTTCCAGCTCTTCGGCATCTTCCGGTTTCAAATCTTCCAGAAGAGCGAAACTGGCCAAATCGGCAAGCGTTTTTTTCAAACGCTCATAAGAAACCCGTTCGTTCTCGAGGGCTTCCAGTTCCTGCATCACGCGCCCGGCAGCCTTGGGATCATTCCAAAAATGAGGCTGCTCGCTTTGCAGACGGAGTTCCTCTCTGCGGACCTTTTTTCGCCCAACGTCAAAGATGGTCCTGCAGCTGCAGGAGTTTTTGTTGAAGAACCGCGATTCTCTCTTGCATCACATTCATACGCCTTTCAGTATAACATAATTTTCACTCTCCCAAAAGCAAGAACAACATCTACTATTTTAGTTAGATCTTCTTCCGTTTTATATCGAGATAATCTAAAAAGAAATGAAGGATGAGCCCGATACCAAGAAACATCATCGGTCGAATAAACAGCATCAAAATTGATACCAGCAGGATTACTTTCCAATTTTGATGCAGGAAATGTGTTTTGAATCCATTCCTCATCGGATCATATATAGGTCGAGAGGATAAGTGATCCAGATCAATAAGATTTGAACCAATAAGAAACACTAAATCAGTATAGTTTGGACTCAGACCATCTGCCTGCATGAGCAATAAAAAAATTCCCAAATTGGCTGCTACGTGCGTCGGTGTTGTCATAACATAACATGAGCCACCTCCCAGAATCGAACTGGGGACCTTTGCTTTACGAAAGCACTGCTCTACCAGCTGAGCTAAGGTGGCCGATATCAAAACGTTTTTCAGTCTACAGTAAAAAAACGAAAATATCAATCGTTCTTCAAAAACTGGAGGGCTTTTATTTTTGTATCATAATTCCGCGGCCGCTCGCCTTGCCGTCGAGGCAGGTGGAATTATGATACATTTTTACTCTTTAGTAAGTGCGGCATCAATGGCTGCCTTCAGCGCTTCGGCTCCGACAGCACCGGACAAGAAAGTGCCGTTCACGAATGTTCCTGGCGTACCGCTGATAAAAAAGCTCGCCGCCTCTACCTTGTCGGCATCCACTTTGTCCTGATATTTTTTTGTATCGAGACACTTGGCAAACTCGCGGCCGTTTATCCCGAAACGCCAGGCATAATCTTTAAATTTCTGCGTTCCGGTCGTTTTCGCCCACTCATCCTGCTTGACAAAAAGATGGTCAGCATAGGCTTGAAATTTCCCTTGCTCATTGGCGCACGAGGCTGCCAGGGCTGCATTTTCCGCTTGCGGATGGATGGAGAGCGGCAGATGCTTGTAGACAAACAATATTTTGTCTCCGTACTCTTTGCGCGCCTGATTCATATCGGCTTGAAACGCTTTGCAGTACGGACACTGGAAATCAGAAAACTCAATGATTACCACCTTGGCATCCTTGGTACCAAAAGCGATATCATCATCACCCACCTCCGGCAATTTCAAGTATTTCCCAACCGGCAAGCCGATTTTCCCCATATCGAAAAAATATCTCCCGCCCTCAAACGCAAACAAGCTCGAGGCTTGCGCATAAAAATCAGTCTCCGCCACGCTGTCCGAAAAAATGAAGGCTGGCAGGGAAATGATGTTGAACCGCTCGATCAGGAGATTACCCTGATAGGAATCGCTTTCAATCGACGAAACTTCCAGCGTCGGCACCACCCGCCTGAGCCAGAGGAGCGCCTCGCTCGGATCGCACTCGATACAATTCTTGTCCGTGATAACCTGGACCGCCACTTTCGGATTGCTGTAAGCCACCCAAGTCTTGCCGCCTGTTTCCAAGAGATCATAATTCTTCACAGCATTGCGAGAAAACCCCTTGCCAGTCATCAGTTGGACTAAATCCACGAAGAGACTGCCAAGAAATAATCCCGCGAGTAAAATAACCAATGCAGTCAGATTCTTCACTTTCTGCTTATCAGTTTCCACCTCCTCGGTTTTTTCGGAAAAAAGCGTTTCCATATCCATACGATATTATACAATTATTCACTACACGCGCCGCCTAGCATAGCATCGCTTTCTCTTAATACACTCCCGTTCTCAATCATTTTTTTCTGAACAGCATTCAAATCGAAGAGCATTTCTTTGGGAGGGAGCGTATAGTCATCAAATCCGATGGTGATAACTTGCGCTGCCGCTGTTTTAAGACCGTAACCAACAAAGAAGGCTACGACAAAAAGCACTGCTAAATCACGTTTGGTATATTCGCTGCGTATGACCAAGCGAGCATACTGAGCTTGTAAAAAATATCTCCCATCTTTCAGAAAAGTATTCATACGAAACCGCACCCGCATATCTTCGGTACGTGGCAAACGCCCTAAAAACTCAAAAGTGGCTCTTTTGAGCCTCTGCAGAGCGTTAAAAAACCTTTTCCACAGCGTATGCCAATGCCTCTTAAAAAAGTATTTGTTCAGCTTCATAAACTTCTCTTTCTCCTGCTGTGAAAGCCCTAAAAGGCGATAGGGTAAGCTACCACAAAGCCACAAATAATGTCAAAGCTCAAATGCTAAATATCAAATGAAATCCAAAACCAAAATGACTGTTTTGACATTAAGGTTTTATAGTCGGTTTGACATTTGATCCGCCGGCTGGCGGATTGACATTCTACAACCTATCAATATCTTCCAAAACCTCGTCGAGAGCATCGAGGCTTTTGGAGCCAAGACCATCGGCCCGGCAGGATGGATCGCGCAGTTCCTGGCGCACCCTCTCCACCTCCAGAAACGGCTTCACCCCCTTGACAATATTGTCATTGATAGCGATATTGGGTCCCTCTTTGCAAAAATTGAAACATTCATACACCGGCAAGACCAAGGCTTCTTCTTTTGCCAGTCCCTCTTTGAGATTCTCATAAACTGCTCGCGCGCCTTTCCGGCAGCATTTCTCGTGCAAACACACCTTGATGGTAGCCTGCCCGCCACGCTGCTCCTGCGGGAGAGCCCGGGTGTCTTTGGATTGTGGATTTTCTTCCGGCATAAGTGTCAATGCAACATACACGATAGTAAATAAAACTTCAAGAGGCTAGTCCAATTACAGCGACCATCGCTTCGATTTTCTGTGGTTTATCGCGGCGGTAAGAAAAGAAAATATCCGATTCACAAAAAGTACAAGCGGTACTTATTTCAATATGGTCTTCGGATACTCCCAAGCCTTGTAATTGCTCTTTGGCAATCCCTGGCAAATCCACAAATATTCTTCCGTCCCTGCGATTAATATATTTTTCAAAGTCCTCAAACCTTGGTAAAATATCCATCCCGATTTCAAAGTGACATTTTTGAATACTCGGACCAAGGGAGACAAATAAGTTTTTTTTATCCACGCCACAAGCAACAAATGCCTCAAACGTCTTCCCCATCACCCCATCCACAAGCCCCCGCCACCCCGCATGCGCGATACCTATCACTCGGGCGACCGGATCATAGAAAAATATCGGCAGACAGTCCGCTACCGTAATAGATAAAAATACATTCTTTTCCTTAGTCACCAATGCATCCGTACCCGGAATCACTTGCCTCACCACACCAAAACTACTTATACCGATTAGCGACGGCCGTCGTTTATCGGTATATTTTTGAAAAGTAATAATTTCTACTTTTGTACCATGGACAATCTCGGCGCTGACTACTCTGCCGGCATCTATTCCCTGCCTGAGAAAAAACTTTTCTCGATTTTCCCTGTTCTCTTCCGGCCGCTCTAAGAAAACTTTCATCGATTCGTCCTTCTTTTCCGAAAGGACAGCGCTTATTTCCGGAAATTGTTTAAAGAAAGCAAGCATGTATTAATTTTTACTCCGGGCCACCGTACATGTTTTCAATAGTGGCAAGAAGGCGGTTTATTTCTTTTTTTGTTTTGGTATTCTGTGTCAGAAGCTGTGCCGTCCGAAGCATCCTTTTCACTTCCTCGCGCTCATGTCTATCAAAAAGACCATTTTCAAGCGACGCTTCCACTCGGGCAATCAACCCCTCCGCGGTTTCATTGCCTATTTCTTCCGCCTCAATTTTTTCATTTGGAATTTCCTGATGCATATATTTATTTCCCCTACTTAAACAAAGGGAGATACTTGCCATAGCCTTTGGCCTCCATCTCAACTTTCGGAATGAAGAGCAACGCGGCAGAATTCATGCAATAACGCTTCCCGCCGCGCTCTGCCGGACCGTCATCAAAGACATGCCCCAAATGCGAGTCGGCATAACGCGACCGGACTTCCATCCGAACGGAAAAAAATCCATTGTCTTCACGCAATATGACAGCATCGCTCACGAGCGGCTTGACAAAGGACGGCCAACCGGTTCCCGAATCATACTTATCCCGTGAGGAGAAAAGCGGCTCGCCGGAAATCCGATCGACATAGATGCCGTCCGCTTTATTGGCATCGTACTCGTTTGCGAACGGCGGCTCTGTTCCCTCTTTCTGCGTCACGGCATACTGGAGCGGCGAAAGCGTCTCCTTCAACGTCTCGTCAGATGGCTTTTGGTAATTTTCGAAACTGACATTTCCTGAACTATCCATCGGCGTCTGGGTCGCTTCAGGTAATTTCTCGCTCACGCCTTTCTTGAAATGCTTCTCGATAAAGGCGTCCCGCCCGGATCCGCTCCGATAAAAATTATACCGCACTGGATTCTTCTTGGAGTAATCCTGGTGGTATTCTTCCGCTGGCCAAAATTTCGTGCGTAAGAGCACTGCTATAGTGATCGGCTTTTCATAAATCCCTTCGGCGTTTATCTCCGCGATAACTGCCTCCGCGACTTTTTTCTCTTCATCGGTTGCATAGTAAATCGCTGGGGCATACTGCACGCCGCGATCATAAAATGATCCTGTGGCATCAGTCGGATCGCTGTAGCGTATGCTATGCTCTACGAGGCTTTTGTAGGTTGTTTTTGAAATGTCGTAGGTTACTTCGACCACTTCCCGATGCCCTCCCTGGGCATAGTTCTCATAGTTCGGATTATCCGTATTCCCGCCGGCATAGCCTGAGACAACATTGACAATGCCTCTCAGTTTCTCAAAATCCGCCTCCACGCACCAGAAGCATCCCCCTGCAAACAGCGCCGTTCTTGTTTCTTCAGGCAAAGTATCTCTCTGCGGCATAGGTGTGCTATTAGATGGATTACGCAATAAAAACATCCCCACCAATACAATTATTGCGAGGATGATCAACATACCGATAAATAATGGGAAGAACCGCCCTTGTATATTCATATTCATGTCCATAAATCAAGCCACACGCCCGCGTAGTGCACAACGACATACAAGAAGAAAACGTATCCCAAAATACCGGCAATGAGCGTGAGTGTGATGGTATTGATGATTTCGTTTCGCCTCCGCTTCACCTCATCCAACGTGCAGATATTTTTGTTCCGCCAGAAATAAAATACGAGCGCGATCGCCATCGCCACCAATCCAGCGATACGAAAATACCATTTATAATCGCCATACAGCGTGTCCGCAAGTGATGAGGCGAAGCCAACCGTTCCAATTCCGAATACTACCAGGACAATTGGCGACAGACAGCAAAGTGATGCAATTACTACCGGCACACCGCTTATTTTCAAAAGCTCTTTGATGTTCATAATTGCATTATAGCAGATTATTTCGTCTCTTTCTCGATCCAATCGGCGAAAGATTTGTTCGCTTCCACTTCCAATTTCATAATACACGGGGTTTCGTAGGGATGGATGGCTTCGACCGCCTTTTTCACCTTACCCCAATTGGTTCTCTTGGTTTTCAGGATGGAGACGACTTCCTTGGCATTCTCAACTTTTCCTTTCCAGCGATAGACACTCGCCACAGGAAAATAGTTCGCGCAAGCGATAAGCCTTCGCTTGAGCAACATCCCCGTCACCCTCTTGGCTTCTTTCAGGTTCGGATAGGCAATATAGATAATGATGAACTTCTGAACCATATATTTAATTACATAACTGATTACATACCTATTTATTCAAGTATACTCTCAATTTTTCGGCGGCCTCTTTTACTGCGGCGATATTCTTCGGAGTTTTCATATGCGTCTTGGAAAATTGAAGCACCGGCCGAGCGGAGTTTAGTTTCTTTCCAAACTTGGCCTCGTCATTCATCCATTCATAGCGCGGGAGAAACCACAGATGAAAGTGACTGCCGATATTATTTTCCTCCTGAATAAAATATACCGTCTCAATGCCAAGCACTTGGCGTTGCGCCCTGCGAATCTCCCGTACCAATCCAATAAATTCCGCCGCCTCTTCATCCGTAAATTCATCAAAACTTATGATATGTCTCTTCGTAGAAAGCACAACAAATCCAATAATCGGAATTTCATAATCCTGATGCGCATGAAACAGCCTGGTCTCGATGATATATCCGGGCTGATCCTTCCCAGCTTCTGTAATGGCGCATCCGATGCAATCCATTTCTTTCTTCGCCCCCGTAAAATCTTCAATGATTCTTTTTGGCATAGATAAAATTCTTAATTACCTTATAAAAACCATTTTCTTTTGGAGGCCGGTGGTGATGTGCAGTTTCATTGTTTCATCGACATAAAAGTCGATCTCGCTGCGGATGCCGAATTCATTGGCAATGTAAATGCCGGGTTCGATTGTGTAACCGAGACTGAGTTTCAAAGGCTCGTCGCCTTTCTTATTAAGATTCTTGTCGGCACCATGGGGCGAGCGAAATCCGATAGAATGGCCAATCGAATGGAGAATATGCTTCCCATATCCCGCTTTATATATTATAGCATTGGCTTTTTCATTGACTGCCTGTCCTTTCGGTAACTTTCCCTTCTTCGCATGACTTTTAATAAATCTGAGGGCGGCATCCCTCGACTTCAATACCGTATCGAATGCCCGCTGTATTTTGATAGGCAATGATTTTCCATAATAGGCCATCCAGGTAATATCCGCGTACGGGTAGTTCCTTTTCTTAAACCGCGCCCAAATATCGATGAGAATCAAAGTATTTGGCTTCAAAACTTTTGATTTCTTGCCAATGGCATAGTGCGGCTGTGCCGAGTGTTCATTAAACGCCACTATCGGCAAACCCATACAAGATTTGAGGTCATACTCTGAATACTTCCTCAGAATAAACTTCTGGATACTTCTTTCCGTGACAATTTTCTCTTTTGATATAAACAAAAAGACCTCCTGGACAATCCCCTCCAAAACATCCACCACCTCCTTGTGATTCTTTATCTGCTCATCCGTCCACACCATATATTTCAATTGAAATAGATTTTGGAAGCCTTGCTTCCAAATAACTTTAAAATTTCTCTTGTGCTAAAAATTTTCTTTCATGTATACCTACCAGCACATTTCCCGCGTAAGTTTTGTATTCTTTAACATTTTTAAATTGACCAAGAATATTGTCTTTTGTACAAAACCCTTCTTTAGCATTTCCCATATACTCATCCCAACTGGATCTGCTCTTAATCAACATCTTCCCTAAAGATTTGGAAGCCTTGCTTCCAAATCCATGAACACGGTCGTTGAGATTGACATAAACACTCGCATGCAGAAGATATTCGTTTGAGTCGATATGTACTGCTTGAAATTTTCCCTCAAATAGTCCACCAGATCTCTCGTGTTTGTTATTGAAGTATTTGCTATATCCCGTACCAAGCCTTTGCATAAATTTCTCTATGCCTTTTTCTGAAACCTGTTCCAATATAAAATGGTAGTGATTTGGATTCAGGCAATAAGCCACTATATTTACAAGCCTTTTGTCCTTTTTACCATTTTTGGAAGCCTTGCTTCCAAATTGAGAACGGCAATGTTCATAAATACTGCCAATCGGATTGAGCGCATTGAATTCTTTCATACTCTGAATAAAGCGCTCTTGATCTGCCAAATCGGAAAAGATGTTCCGCTTGTCGGTTCCCCTATTGTAAATATGATAAAATTCGCCACTTGCGAAATTAATTTTTCTTATTGACACGATTTTTATACTTAATACTTCTCTACTATTCTACCATTTGGAAGCAAGGCTTCCAAATCATGTTCTTGCACGCTTGGCAATTGCAACAAGCGGTTTTTCCCATCCAAAACAGGTTTCTATTTCAAAAAGCTTACAAAATACAACAATACACCTCGAATCAGCTTTGGAAAACTCTTCAAGTAACCCCCACGATTTCCTCCATACAACCGCCAACAACTCCATCTGAATCATCAACGCCGCCTGTACAAAGTTTTTTATCCATCCTTAAGAGAAGATCAACCAAAAGCTCGGCTGTTTGCAAACTTACCGGAAGCTCGGAAACAGTAGCGGCAAGACGACTACAGTCCTCACTTAGTGAATTCTGATAAATGAACCATGTTAAAGATATATCATTTTTTTGTTGCTTTTCTTCCTCCAATAGCGGTCTTCCGCCAAGTATAGCATAAATAGCGACTGCTACCATATGCTTGCATAATTCATCATTTTGTCCGAGATAACATTCACAATCTCCTTCGTCAAAACGACGCGTCGACACACGTACTTTATACACACGGCTGCCAAACACAACCGCTGAAAATCCATACGAATCTGATTCAAACTTTGTTACCTTGTGTTTCTCATAACAGGTATTTACCCCAGGGCAAGCCCTGGACCCTGAAACGAGCTTAAGCTCGTTTCATATCCGCGGCAAGCCGCGGGGTATTCAACCCGATTTTACCGGCACTGCGCTCGGAAACGAAAGTAAACTTTCGTTTCGCTCACTTCGTTTGGTAATAAAGTATAGTGGCGCGTTGCCATGTTCCCTCATCGAGTGAAAACTTTATTTTATCAAGATTATAATTTGGATTTATAGGCATATATTTCTTTCTTTACGCCATTCTGCTATCTAAAAGTTTGGAAGCCTTGCTTCCAAATTCTCTTATTTACCCCAGTCAGTATGATTTTTTACAACTTCCCATCTTTATTGGATTCACTATCTCCAACTTTTATCCCTTCGACTGACTCAGAGCCTTTGGCTGAAACGGGCATATTGTTTGGTGCAGGAGAAACAGAAGTTGTTTTGACTGTTTTTATTGGGCCGAGATTGGCGTAGGCGAGGACGGCAAGTATGAGGGTGAAGCCGAAGGGGATATGGAACATCGAAAGCGGACCGGTGGTCAGAACGCTATAGAGAATCGGGAGGGTGAGGAGATAGAGACCGAGCTTGTAAGACTGGCCGTAAGTACAGTCAACTTTGCGCAGTTTCGCCATAAGCCAGATGACAAACGCTCCGAAGAGGAGATAGACAAGATACCCGACCCAGAGAAAGACGAAGATAAACGCCGGCATGAAAATAAGCAGGATAATGACAACAATTCTTCCGACTTTGAAGGCGAGATCTACCCATTCCGTGAGTTTCTGCTCATTCAAGACAAAAGAGGCTTTGCTAAATTGATCGAATTTCTGAATTTCGATTTTGTCTTTTTGCGGGTCGTGCGTCCAGACAGCATCGCCTCCGAGGATGGCGAGGGTATCGTAACGCTCGAAATCATTGAGCGTGATGGATCCGCGGGTATTGATAACGACGAGATTCTTCGGAGTTTTCACATCAAATTCCGCTGGCATCGGGATGCTGTATGGCTCCTCGACATTGGAAGCCATCTGACCATTTTGGAAAGTAAGCACAAGCTCATCCGGATACACGGCCAACACCTTGGCGCGGATATCGCCCATTTCTTTGACCTGAGAATGCCACACTCCGAAAGCTATATACAGAGGAATCGAGATGACGACCGCCACGCACAAGATAAACAAAGTGTACTGCTTGAGCGCTACCGAGAAACTCTCCGTCTTGGCGGTGGCGTAGAAAGCGACATCATAGACGCTCTTTTTTACGGTTTGAAAAAATCCCATAGACTTTTATAAATTAATGCTTAAAGCTCCTGCCCCAAGTATAGAATATGCCAGAGGATATGCAAAGAGCGGCTAATTCCCTGCTTGAAGTAAATTTAGAAGCAAGGCTTCCAAATTACATCACCAGATTCATGGTTGACATTTATTACTCTCTCGACCTATAATGAGCCGTTACTTCATCGAAGTAACCAGATGCCGGTTCACCCGGATCTGCTTCGTCCTTTTACAGGAGATCGAACCGTGAAAAATAGCCGCAGAAGTGAAGCCAGAACTAACCAGTATGACTTCGGGGAGGCGACCGCAAAGGCCGTAGCATTCTACTACCTGGATGTTTTCAGGCACTTGCTTACCGTCGTGCCCTCTCTCACATATACCAAAAAAGTGATGCCTTTGCGCTACCGTGACATGGTACGGGAAGTCGACAGCATTACGCCGCCACACACGGTGGAGAGCCGGACAGTCCTTGTGGATAGCGATAGGCAAATCGAGCTTTTCTTGGAGCGGGATAGCTTTCTCTACAACTTGGAAGGCACGCCAAAAATCTGGCATTCTCGGTGGTCCGTTATTCTGGTTACCGTGAAGGAGACGACCAGCATCCCATGCTGGCCAGACTTCGAAACTACCCGGATCACCATCCCCAAACGGGTAGCGAAGTGGCTGGCCAGGAATCGTTCCGTGCCATCCGATGAAGTGCAAAAAAGACTCAGGCGTTTCATTATCCCGAAAACTGTGCTTCCCTCATGCCGGAAAGCATGGGAAAAGTGCATTTCAGACGCTACCATCACAGCGCTGCTCTGATCGGGTGTCTGAGGACTTGACCTTCCTATAAGAAATACGATTTTCTCGGATAGTATCAATCAACGACAAAAGGAGGAGAAACAGGCCCTGGCGGGAAACATTCTGCCAGGACCGCTGCATTTTTTTAACCATTTAGAAGATTTTGGAAGCAAGGCTTCCAAATTAACAAAAAAATTCTCGGACAATCCCCTCCAAAACATCCGCCATCTCCTTATGATTCTTTATCTGTTCATCCGTCCAAAGCATATTTTGCAATCGTAAAATTTTTAACGACTCTTTTTATGTATTGCTCGGTTGATGAAAATTAGTTTTCGTCTATAGTATTCTCGAATATTCAATCCATCCCCTTCTTCCTTCAATTTTCGGTAGGATTCCAATACTTCAGGATTTGTTTTTAGAATATGCTGGAATTGGACAAGCTTACTCCAGCTCTCATGTTCTTTGTTGATGACAAAAATATCGACATGCTTGCCTTGTTCTTCCGCCACGAACCTGACTCTTTTCAGAGGATAAGTGCTTCTGGGCTCACCAAAAAGTTTCCGAAGCGCTTCGACAGTTTCATTGAATTTCGCCTCTGGAACTGGCACGTACACATCAATTTCGTCTTGACCTGATATGCCGAGACTCGAGGCGCCATAATGCTCGACAGCAACATCCGCTCCAAAATGACCCTGGATTTTCTTTTTCACTCTTTCAAATTTCTCCTCCGTGGTCGGGTCAAATGGTACGATCTTGACTGTTCCGGTGTCCGAAAGATGCGCCAGCCACTCTTCTTGTTCTGGTGTCAACATAACTTTTATTGTATAAAAATACTGATCACTCTATCCCCTCCAGAACATCCACCACTTCCCTATGATTTGCTATCTGCTCGTCCGTCCAAACCATAGTATTTAAGTAATTGTACCTGCCCCCTTTTCTGGCTTTCTAATCATTTTTTTATAAAAAATGTACCTGACCCATTTTCTTTTCCGGCTCGAATCCGTATCCTTCCCATGCATCAACACGACTTTCATAGATTTAGATACTAAAAACAATCACCGCTTTCATGCGAATACTTAAGTATTTTAACATATCATCAATAATGCTTTATTCAAAGCATTATTACATCATTCACATTGACAAAACCGATGAATAAGAGTATAATGGTTTGTTGCAATGAAGTGTTACATTTTATTCCGATACGCAACAACCACCTTAACAATAGAGGGAAAAATGGCTATTAAAACGGCAGAAGATGCAGCAAAAATAGCGCGGCAGGTTGTAAACAGCAATATCTGCATGATACTTTCAGCTCGTGTAGTAGGCACGCGGCATCTATACCAGCGCACCTACTATTACGAGAGTATGAGTTTCGGATCAAACAACATGCGCGGCACCGGTATCCCGGTCAACTACATCCGAGATCTGTGCCAAGGCAGCGGCGTGGAGTTCACGATCGTCGGAAAAGCGGTAGTGATCAAACCGCACATCGCTGGTGTCAAAGTCGACGATGAGTTCGTCGGCAAGGAACAAACGGCCATCATTCAGGCTACGGCTTCGCAAGGGTCAGAAGAACACGACCTCTGGATCGGCCCGGTCCACTTCAACCTCGAAGTATTCGAGGTGCAAGAAAAACCGTAGCGCCGACCACAAGCAAATTTAACCGCGTTTTTTCTATAGGAGGTCTACAAATGAACAAAGCCCTGGCGGGAAACATTCTGCCAGGGCCGCTTCATTTTTAGATAAAATATTTCATCCTTCAACTATTTTTTCATAGTTTATATCTGTACTGGATTTTTTGAAAACAATCTTGGCGTTAGCAATTATTTCACCAGGAAATTTATTAGTTTGGTCATGTCTGAACTCTTCTTTATCAACATCAATAACTAATTGAACTTTATCCTTATTACTTTGATCTTTTTTCCTCTCACCAACCCAAATGTGTAATTGTTTTCTACCCTTTTCTTGCCCAAATTTATATCCCACAAAAAAATTCTCGTCCTCAGTTGTACTATGACTAAGTGATGTTGGTGGGATGTCAAAGTTTATAACTGGGTATTTTGAACGAGCATTCGCTTCATATATCTTATGAGCTTTACTTCGAAGTTCCACTAAGTCGCTATCTAAAATTTTTGAGTAATCGGCATTACAGTTCCAACATTTAACCACACCACCTGCTAAACTTACGTTACATCTCTTGCAAAATGGTCCAGTGATACCCAGATCTCCCCTTGATGTAATTCTTGGTTGCCATGATAGTCCCTGATAAATAAAAGTTTCATCAAGTTCACGATTTGTGACGGAAGGAATCATTTTCATATAATTATTTTCAAATAAGAGCGGAGGAAAACCTCCGCTCTTAATATACTCCTTACTTTTTCGGCTCGTCTGCTGGTTTATCACCTTCAGGTTTAGCCGGCTCGTCTGAAGCCGAAGCAGGCTCTGTTTCGGCCTCTTTCGGGGCTTCGGCAGTACCAGTATTGCCATCGGCTGGCTTAGTTTCGCCTGCTTTGGTCTTCTCGGCTTCTTGAGCCGCTTTATAGAGTTTCTCACCAATCTTTTGTGCGGCGGTGGAGAGATTCTCGGTGGCCTTCTTGATAGCTTCCAAGTCATCGCCGTTCTTCACTTTGTTGAGCTCAGTGATGGCTTCCTCCACCGGCTTCTTCTCATCAGCGGTCAACTTGTCACCGGCATCTTTCATCGACTTCTCGGTCGTGTAGGAAAGGCTGTCGGCCATATTGCGCGCTTCGATGAGTTCTTTCTTGCGCTTGTCCTCATCGGCGTGCATCTCGGCATCCTTCTTCATCCGCTCGATCTCATCTTTGGAAAGTCCGGTGGATGATTCGATACGGATAGATTGGGATTTATTCGTCGCCTTATCTTTGGCCGTCACAGAAAGAATTCCCGAAGCATCGATGTCAAACGTCACCTCCACCTGCGGGATACCGCGCGGCGATGGTGGAATGCCGTCTAAGATGAATTGACCAAGAGATTTATTGTCAGAGGCCATCTCACGCTCACCCTGGAGTACGTGGATCTGCACCGATGGTTGATTATCAGCGGCAGTGGAAAATACCTGAGAGCGAGATACAGGTACCGTCGTATTGCGATCGATAAGCGGCGTCCGCACGCCTCCCAAAGTCTCGATACCGAATGTGAGCGGCGTCACGTCCAAGAGAAGCACATCTTTCACAGAACCTTCCAGTACCCCGCCCTGGATAGCGGCACCAAGCGCCACCACCTCATCCGGATTGACGGTAATATTGGCTTTCTTGCCGAAGAATTTTTCTACGCTGGAAAGAACCAGCGGCATACGAGTCATCCCGCCGACCAAGACGATCTCATGGATATCTTTCACATCCAGTTTCGCATCGGCCAGGGCTTTTTTCACTGGGCCAAATGTCGCCTCGACCAGATCGCCTACCAGCTCTTCCAACTTGGCCCGCGACATCTTGATAAGCAAGTGCTTCGGCCCGTTGGCATCCGCGGTGATGAATGGCTGATTGATTTCCGTTTCGTTGGCAGTCGAGAGTTCGATCTTGGCTTTCTCGGCAGATTCCTTGATGCGTTGGAGCGCCAGTGGATCTTTGCTCAAATCGATCCCTTCCTGTTTCTTGAATTCATCGAGTATCCAGTGGATGATCCGCTGGTCGAAGTCATCACCGCCCAAGTGCGTATCCCCGTTGGTCGACTTCACTTCGACCGTGTCTTCGGCTACTTCCAAGATGGAAATATCGAACGTTCCGCCACCCAGATCATAAACTGCAATTTTCTCATCTTTCTTCTTGTTGAAACCGTAGGCCAGAGCGGCGGCCGTCGGTTCGTTGATGATGCGACGCACGTTGAATCCGGCGATTTCACCCGCTTCTTTGGTGGCCTTGCGCTGGGAGTCGTCGAAATAGGCCGGTACGGTAATGACCGCGTCGGTGATCTTCTCACCCAGCTTCTCTTCTGCGTCGGCCTTCAGTTTGCCGAGAATCATCGCAGAAGCTTCCTGCGGCGTGTATTCCTTGCCACCCATCACGATCTTCACGCCTTCGCCGGCCTGAAGAATCTTGTAGGGAAGCGTTTTCTTGTCGCGCTGGACTTCCTCGTCGTTGAAATGCCGCCCGATGAGGCGCTTCACGGAAAACAGTGTATTCTCTGGATTGGTAACACCCTGGCGCTTGGCGAGTAAGCCCACCAGACGCTCGCCGGTTTTCGATATCGCCACCATCGACGGTGTGGTACGATTGCCTTCCTTGTTCTCGATGATGTTGGGAGTCCCGCCTTCCACGAACGCCATCGCGGAGTTGGTTGTCCCCAAGTCTATGCCGAGTATCTTTGCCATAGTTGTCTCTGAGTCTGCGAGGAGCTACAACTATGAGCACCCCGCAAAACTTTATTAATTATTTAATCGACATTCACAACAATACAGCCGAAGGCGTATCCGTGAACACAACGTCCACTTACTGATGCGTTCTTCGAAAGTCTATGCGGGGTCGACATATTATTTATTAACTTATTAAATGAAATTATTTTTCTCTTGTCATTCCGAGCCTGTCGACCGCGTGTCGCTAAAGCTTTAGCGGTGGCGCAGGAATCTTGTCTTATTGTTCTGAGACCCTTCGACTTCGCTCAGGGTGACAACCTGAATCCCGGGTCAAGCCCGGGATGACAGTAAAGGTTACTTTACTGTCACTTTCGCCGGTCGTATCACTCGATTACCGAACTTATAGCCTTTCTGGATCACCTTGACTATCGACTGACGACTGACGACTGACGACTGACTGCCCGCCTCCGAAGCATCTTCTTCTGTTGTAGGTTGTAGGTTGTTGGTTGTTGGTTCTGCATTGCTCACGGCCTCATGTATCTTCGGATCAAACTCTTCGCCCTCTTTTACTTCTATCGTCTGAATGCCATTGTCAGTCAATACCGTCTCTAGTTGTTTCTCGATATACTGGATGCCAATGACCCACGGACTGTCTTTCTCTTCGGGCGGGACGTGGAGCGTCGCGGAGCGGAAATTATCCAACACCGGGACGATATCCAGCACCAGTTTTTCTATGAGATATCCCCCGAGCATTTTCTGCGTTTCCGCCTGGCGCTTCTTATAATTCTCGAAGTCCGCTTGGCATCGCTTCAGATCATTCAATAATTCTTCATTTCTTAGATAATTCGCTGCGTTCCTAATGACCCCTTTCAACCATGGAAAATACTCTTTGCTGCTCTCGACTTCCTCAATGGTATTCCAGTAAAATTCGCTATTTTCTTCGCTCAATGCGATCTCTCCACCCTTGTATTTTGCTAGTACAAAAAGGACGGCTCGACTCGGTTGCTCGGTAAAATAGTGTATAGTGTGTCCCAGATTAGCATTGATGATTTCGTATTGGACATCTTCTCCCAATTCTTCCTTGATTTCACGAGCGATAGCTTGCTCTGTTTTTTCTCCTTCATTCATCCGACCACCTGGTACTTCCCACACACCATATTTTTCAGAAGCTTCTGAAGGTCTCTCATCTTTTGTAATAAGAAATTTCTTGTCTTGCGGATTGTACAAGATGACTTTCTGGCTTATCTCGAATTGTTCATGTTTTCCGAGATTCGTGATTCGTGATTCGTGATTCTTCTTTGGTGTCATATTTTTTTAACCCCTCCCCACCCTCCCCTTGGAAAGGGGAGGAGGAAATGGGAACAATTATACTTTAATTATTGAAATGATTCCTGTCGTCCCAACAATTATCACAACAGCCAATGACGAAGACAAAAGCTTCTTCATATACTCGATGAGGGATTTGTTCTTGGCATAATCCATCCGTTTCGGTCCGATAATAGCCAGCATCCCTTTCTCCCCTTCGCGATTCTTGTACGGCGCCACGATCATGGAACAATTATCGATACCCGCGATGGGATTTTCTTTGCCGATGTATATGTGCGTTTCTCCGTCTTTCAATTTCACCATCAGGCCATCCAATTTTTCATCCAGCGTATCGAGCGTTTCCACCAAACGGCACAATTCATCTATCTCACGAAACTCCGGCTTCTCGATAAGTTCCTTCATCCCGAAATCATAAAAATCGTTGGCGCCGGTACTCGAGACCGCCAAATTGCCGGAGAGAACGGAGAGAAGTTTGGCCGTCGTCCGCCCCAGACGGACGTGCTTGGCACGGAGCATCAGGAGCTCTTTCTGCAACCGTTCCTGATCGCGGCGCGAAAGCGTCTCTTCTCCCATCATTTCCTCGACGTAGATACGATAGCCTTGATCAGTCGGAATACGTCCGGCGGACACGTGCGGCTGGTAGAGAAAACCTTCCTCTTCCAACGTCACCATATCGCTCCTGAGAGTCGCCGCACTGACCGGAAAATCGGAGTGTTTCAAAAGCACTTGGGAACCTACGGGCAAAGCCGTCTCCGTATAGAGCTCCACAATAGCTGAGAGAACTTGTTTTTGCCTATTATTCACACTCTACTCGATGTACACTATTTTCCGCGGTCGCGGAAAATAGTGTACAGATTTATCAATATATTGAATCCCAGTTTCATTATAAATACCTATTGGCACTCTGTCAAGTAGAGTGCTAACCCTCAAAAGCATTTGAAAGGGGTGTCACGTGTTCTGTGCACCCCTATTCTTATGTGGCCGTTGCCACGTGTGAGCCCATTGGCTCGATCAGTTTATAAATTTTTCGATGTTATACGCGCTAGTGTTTTCTCCCCTTCTTTTTGTCCTTCTGCTGTGTGCCCTGTCCCTTGAGCCGTATGTGCAATTCTTGGCACGGCCCTTTGCACGCACACGTACTGGTGCACAAGGAAGACTCCGAATCGTAGTGCACCGTAGCTGCCACTTGCTCCGGAACCCTGGACTCATCAGCGTGCAGACACATCCAGCCCGGCACCGTTTCAGACCGTTGAAACACCTGCATAGGTCGCAGGTCCGATCTTCCAACACGCTCCCCAAGTTGCGGGACAAACGTGGGTATTTCTATTTGTGACGACATAGCACCCCCTTCTTGATTAACAACATTGATATGCTGGAAGCTCCATACCTTCCCCTCTCCTTGCTACGGCACCAGATTGCTTACCAGCACCGTATTCTTACTACGTAATTAAATCGGATGCCCCGTTTTAAAAGGGCAATATTCGCAATCCCTGCAGACTTTTCGCTCCGCGGAATTTTTTCCTGCTATCACCTGCCAAAACTTGGCAATGGCAACGGATTCCGAAACTGAAGAAAATTGAGGGATCTGTTTACAAGGAACCTGCTTAACGGCCCTTGCTGTTCCGGTCGCTGTTTGAGTCATTGGCACTTCCTCCTACAACGCTCGTCGCAACACTTACCCACGCGATAATGCATTTGTCTTGCCACCTGCACTGTGATTCTGCGAAGCTTTCCGTCTGAACCAAGCTGGCTTTCTCCCTTTTCAGCAACAATCGAGAGAAACACCAGACAAACAACTCGTCCGTTTGGAGCACGTGGTCCGCGCTTTGTATCTGGCATGAGCTCCTCCCTATTTCCTGACTGCGGTTGATGGAGAAATCTTTTTCGCGGAAACGATCCCAGTTCTCAGTGACGTACGGACGCCCCTTGTGTGGACATGCCTGGGCGGCCAATTTTCAATGCCAGCGAAAGCTTCTTCCACCGGCGGCATTCTTTTCTGAACTTTCTTCGTCATCTTCGTTCCTCCATCATAAAAAAGACAAAAAACCGTCACAATCATACCAACTGACTGATTGTTAACGGACTGGTTAGAATCTATTCAGAAAGTCTGTATTCTTCTCTAGACTCTTTTAATAGATTCCAACACTGAATCCAACTAAATATATTACAAAATCACTAATCTGAAATCCTGGATTCCCGCCTTCGCGGGAATGACAAAATACAAACGATCTAAGTTGACTCAGGGCACCGGATCATACCCCCCATCATTCCACGGATGACAACGAAAAATACGCTTCAGCCCCAAAAAACTTCCGCGCGCGACACCATAGCGCTCTATGGCCTCGTACGTATAGGCGCTGCAGGTCGGATGAAAACGGCAAAACCGTTCCCCGAACAGCATCCCGATGAACCCGTGTTCAAAAGAGATGGTTTTTTGGTATAACCGTATAAACCCAAGAACAAACTTTTTCAACATACTGAGAGCATAGTCCTCCCCACAGGGTTTTGTCAATTATACTTTTGCTTGATATACTAAAGTAAATTTCAAACCCCTCCCTACCCTCCCCTTGGAAAGTGGAGGAGGCCACAAATAAAAATGAAAATCCTCAAACACAAAAAAATAACGTGGATCGATTTTGAGAACCCGGAGAACGATGACATCACTTTTCTCCAGGAAAATTTCAATATCCATCCGCTGGCGATATAGGAGCTCATCACGCCCACCTATCAGCCCAAAGTCGTGCAGTACGATAACTGCCTGTTCCTTTCCATCCATATCCCCCTCTTCGACACGGAGAAGCGGACGACGTATTCGGGCGAACTGGATATCATCCTGACCGACCGCCATCTCATCACCAGCCACCGCCAAAGCATCTATCAGCTCACTAAATTTTTCGAGGATCTGCAAAAGAGCGAAGGCAAGCGCCGACTGTCCATGGAAACTACTCCGGCCCACCTCCTCCACCATATCATCGCCCTCCTTCTCAATTCCTGCTTCCCGCGCCTCAACCATATCAGCCAAAAGCTGGATTTTATCGAAAATCAGGTCTTCGCGGAAAAAGAAAAGGAGATGGTTTTCGAGATCTCCGTCTTGAAGCGCGACATCCTCAACTTCCGCCGCACCCTGAAACCCCAGCGCTCCATCCTTGAATCCATCCTCCAGAAGGATCACCCGTTCATCCCGGCGGAAACGAAGATCTATTTCCAGGATATGATCGGCACCAACGTCCGCCTGTGGAACATCCTGGAGAGCCAGAAAGAAACCATCGAGGCGCTCGAAGCCACCAACAATTCCCTCCTCTCCAACAAGCTGGAACTGACGATGAAAGTGCTCACCATTTTCTCCGCTATCCTCCTCCCCATGACTGTCTATTCCAACATGCTCGCGATGAGCGCCCAGATCCCATTCGGACACAATCCGCATGCTTTCTGGATCCACACCAGCCTGATGATATTCCTCTCCCTCATCACTATCACGGTTTTCAGAATCAAGAAGTGGCTCTAGCAAGGCGGAATTAAGAATAGTGAATCGTGAATTACGATAACGACAACTATGAAATTCTATAATACACTTACCAAGAAAAAAGAAGTCTTTGAACCTCTCCATCCCGGCAAAGTCGGGATGTATGTTTGCGGCCCGACAGTCTACGGATATATGCAAATCGGCAATATCCGCGCCTACGTGTTTGCCGATACGCTGCGCCGCGTTCTCGAGAACGCGGGTTTTGAGGTACGGATGATTAAGAACATCACCGATGTTGGTCATTTAACGGAAGACGAAGTTGGTCAAGCCGATAGTGGAGAAGACAAGATTGAAAAAAAGGCCAGAGCGGAAAAGAAAAGCCCTGAAGAAATTACCCGCTTCTATGAAGAATATTTCTTGCGGATGGAAAAAGCGCTCAATATTTTACCAGCCCATTACTTTCCCCGCGCCACCGCCCACATCAAGCAGATGATCAAGCTGATCAAGGAACTCATCAAGAAAGGTTATGCGTATGAAAAAAATGGCAATGTGTTTCTCGATGTCACTTCTTTTCCCCAGTACGGCAGGCTCTCCGGCAATACTTTGGAAAATTTGAAAGTAGGCGCCCGTCTCGAAGAGCATCCCGATAAGAAACATCCTTGGGATTTTGCTCTGTGGCTCAAAGCCCCCAAAGATCACCTGATGCACTGGCCATCGCCGTGGAGCGAAGGCTATCCCGGCTGGCACATCGAATGCAGCGCGATGAGCATGGAATACCTCGGCGATACGCTGGACATCCACACCGGCGGTGAAGATAATATTTTTCCCCATCATGAGGCGGAAATCGTCCAGTCCGAAGGTGTTACCGGTAAGCCTTTTGTCCGTTACTGGCTTCATACTCGCCACCTCCTCGTGGATGGTGAAAAGATGGGTAAATCCAAAGGCAACTTCTATATATTGGAAGATATCTTGAAAAAAGGCTTTTCTCCGATGGATCTGCGCATGCTCTATATCGGCGCCCACTATCGCAGTCAGATGAATTTCACCTGGGAGGCTCTGGAGCAGGCAAAGAAAAACAAAGAAGTTCTGTACAGCATTGTGGAGCGTTTGAACAGCGTTAAAGGCGAGCAAAATATACCTGGCTCCGTAAAATCCGTTGGAGCGAATCACGGGGCAAGTGCTTTCGGAGGAGAAGAGTACTTGAAAAAAGTGAGAGAGGCGATGCGCGATGATCTGAACACTCCTCTGGCGCTTGCCGTCACCTTCGAATTGATAAAAAAAATAAATATGTTGCTCGATCAAAAAGAAACGGTAGACGCTGCGGTTCTCGGACTGGTTTTCGAAAAGATATTCTTGTTCTTCGGTCTGACTAGGGAAAAAGAAATTATTCCAACAGACGTAGAAGATATGGCCAAAGCGCGCGAGGCAGCTCGCCAAACGAAAGATTTCGCCGAATCTGATCGCCTGCGTGATCTCATTGAAAAACGCGGCTACAAAGCGGAGGATATTCCCGGAGGCTATCGCTTGAAGAAATCTTAAAAAAAGACACTACAGAATGTTTATTATACACCATAAATTCTGTTTTGTCAACCCACGAGTTAGTCACATTTTATACAACAGAAACATTGGACTTCTTCTCGACGTTCAGTATAATAAAGCTTACGTTCGTTCAAACACATTTGAAAAGATAAGGCGTAAGAAGAAGGTGTCATTCCGAGCCCGTTGAGGAATCTATTTATTTTTGGAAAACAGATCCCTCCATTCGAAGACTCAGTCGAGATGACAAAGAGTAAATAATTATAGATACAACTTTTAATTCTTACAGATAATGGCCAAAGCCACCGATCATCTCCGCGTTCCCCCGCATAATCTCGAAGCTGAAACTTCGGTGCTCGGCTCTTTGATGCTGGACAAAGATGCTGTCATCAAAATCGCCGATCTGCTCAAAGTGGGTGACTTCTACAAAGACGACCACAACGTGATTTACGAAACGATGCTCGCCCTCTACGAAGACCGCGAGCCGATCGACGTCTTGTCGCTGGCCAACAAGCTGGAAGAACAGAGCCAGCTGGAAAAAGTGGGCGGATCGAACTACCTCGCCTCGCTGGTCAATTCTGTTCCTTCCGCTTCGAACGTCGTCCACTATGCCAAAGTGGTCCAGAAAAAAGTCCTGCTCCGCCGCCTCATCAGCGCCGCGAGCGATATCGTCGAAATGGGCTATGATGAATCCGAAGACGTCCAAAAAATCCTTGACGAAGCTGAACAGAAAGTCTTTGCCGTTTCCCAAAAATATATCAAGCAGGATTTTGTCCCCATCAAATCCATTCTCGAAATTGCTTTCAACCGCATCGATGAACTGCACAAGAGCGATCACGCCTTCCGCGGCGTTCAGACTTTTTTCCCGGATATCGACAATCTCTTGGCCGGGCTCCAGAAATCCGATCTCCTTATCCTGGCCGCCCGCCCATCGGTGGGCAAAACTGCCCTCGCCCTCGACATCGCCCGGCAGATCGGCGTTCACTCCAAGGTACCGGTGGGGATATTCTCTCTGGAAATGTCCTCGGATCAGCTCGTGGATCGGATGATCGCCGCCCAAGCCGGCGTCGACCTCTGGCGCTTGCGAACCGGCAAACTCTCAAGCGAAGGCTCGAATAACGACTTTGAGCGTATTTCTGACGCTATGGGCGTCCTTTCTGAAGCCCCTATTTTCATCGATGACTCGGGCTCGCTCAATATCATGGAAATGCGGACGATGGCCAGACGTCTCCAGGCCGAGCACAATCTGGGGCTCATCATCGTCGACTATCTCCAGCTGATGGAAGGCCGCAGCAACCGGCAAAGCGATAATCGCGTCCAGGAAATCTCAGAAATTTCCCGCGGATTGAAACAATTGGCTCGCGAATTAAATATCCCGATAATGGCCCTCTCGCAATTATCTCGAGCCGTGGAATCCCGTCCGGATCAGATACCGCGGCTCTCCGATTTGCGCGAATCCGGTTCGATCGAACAGGATGCCGACGTGGTGATGTTCCTCTACCGGGAAGATCGCGTCAAGCCGGATACCCCGAACAAGAACATCGCCGATATCATCGTCGCCAAACACAGAAACGGCCCCATCGGCAAAGTGCAGTTGTATTTCGAGGAAAACTCCACCACATTCAAGTCGCTGGAGAAGATACACTCCTAAAATGAATCAGGAATCTTGAATCAAGAATCAGGATTTACTTACCGGGTTTTTATTGTTTATCTTTTCTTTATTCATAATTCGTAATTCATAATTCCTCTTCAAATGCATTATCCAAAGGTCTTCCAATCCCTGATAGCACATTTTTCCACTCTCCCCTCCGTCGGTCCCAAAATGGCTGAACGCATCGTACTCTACCTCTTCAAACAGGACGAGGAGAAACTCCAGAGCTTTGCGGAGAGCCTCGAAGCGCTCCATCACCTGAAAAGCTGCACACGCTGTTTCCATATCGCCGAAGGCGAACTCTGCTCCATCTGCGCCGATACCAAACGTATAACTGACACCCTCTGCCTCGTGGAAGAACCACTCGATGTCATCGCTATCGAACGTACTGGCGCCTACCTTGGTCTCTACCACGTTCTGGGAGGCCTCTTGGAAAGCGGCAAGAGCGACAACAGTGATACTCTCCGTATCAACGAGCTCCTCCATCGGGTAGCAAATGACGGCATAAAGGAAGTTATCCTGGCGACCAATCCCACCACCGAAGGTGACCTGACCGCTCTCTATCTGAAAAAAAAGCTGGAACCCTGCAAGATCAAAGTTACCCGGATCGGACGCGGCATGGCCACCGGCGGCGACATCGAATACGCCGACGAACTCACCCTCGTCTCTTCCTTGACAAATCGCAAGGAACTGGTATAATACGGACATTAGTTAGTTCCTTAAGTGACGAGCATTAAGCTCGTTTTTTGTTTCAGCCAATTTTTGAGAAGGATACACAATGAATGTACCCGCTGTAGCATTGGTTGCACCGGAAGCTATTCACGTCGACCTGGGTATGGTCGAGATTGAGCAAATCCTGCCACATCGTGGTGGTGCACTCGTAATTCACAAGGTGCACATTCATGAAAGCACTCGCGCCAGTGGATATTTCTCAGTGTGCGTTGACGATACAAGGATTCAGGATCACTTCGGGATTATGCCGGGAGTTCTCATCGCAGAGTTCGTGCATCTGACCGGAGCCGTGCTAATGATGTTCACAGATCGAGAGGTTTTTCCGATTCTCAACACATCAATGATTGAAGTGGCATTACCGGCTATGCCTGGCGATGGCTTAACCTGTGAGGTTGAGCTAATCGATCAAACCAAACGGAGATTCACTTTTCGTGGTGAGGTTTTTAACCAGTACGGTAAATCCGTGGCGACTGTACATTTTACAGGAACTCGTTTTCCCCGACGTATGCTTGAACGAATCAAGATTAACCAAACCAGCCTATAAGAAGAAAATGAGATGCGTAGCAATTTCATAATGGAACCGCCTCTCGCATCGTTGCCACCGCTGTCCGACGAAGCAAAAGTCTACCTTTTGATGGTTCAAATGATGAACGCGGAACATACCCATGTTGACCCGTTCCCTGTACCGAGAGCATTCCAGGGATTCCGGGAAGGCAGGAAGGGACTGGGAGACTTTCCAAAAGAAACGGCTTACCCATCCAACATATCAGAGGTACTGCGTTACTGCCTCGCTCGTATTTGAGGGATTGTAAGAAAAAGCAAAACTTGGAGGGGCCCGCGGAGATGAATCTTCTCTCCCCGGGTCTTTGAATTTTTAGACAGTATATTTGAAAAATAATATAATGCGCTCTGAAACTAACAGCCGTGAGAATTAGAATGCAAGTAAAAGACAAGAACCACATTCTAAAACAATGTCTCATTTGCAAGCATTCTAGTTTTTTGCCCGCCTAGCCGTCGAGGCTGGCAAAATACTAGAATAGAATACATCAGTTTGAACTGGAAGAAGTATCAATGATGGTGTTATTTACGGTTTAATGGTATTTATGGGAGGCTAGATTTTTTTAATTTTCTTTCTATGAAGCCAGAGAAGTGCTGTTTTATGCAATGAATACTCCTCGCGGCAAGCCGCGAGGTATCTTTGACAAATTTGTCTTTGATACTCGCCGCAAGCGGCGGGGAATTAGACCCTAATTGAGATTAAACTAAACGACGTTGCAATAAAAGCTCCTTTCTTGGCTTGTATGTACCACGAGATGAAGTTTTCAGCCTCCCGAAACGTTAATTAACTCTTATTTACTTATCGACGGCCGTCGATAAGTGAATAATTCATTTGTTTGGAAATAAACAGATAAAAAAATCCCGCTTGAGGCGGGACTTATTTTTTGCTGGAATTATTTTACTGAGATTTTAGTAATCTCCACTTCCGTGTACGCTTGGCGATGGCCATAGCGGACGAGGTAGCGCTTCTTGGCCTTGTGCTTGATGCCTTTGACTTTGTCATGGCGTTCCTGCGCGAGCACCTTGCCTTCCACGACTGCCTTCTCCAAAACCGGCGCACCGATATGGACAGCCTTCTCATCGCCGACAAAGAGCGTCTCGAACTGCACGGTGTCGCCGACTGCCTGATCGAGCTTCTCAATCTTCACTTTTTGCCCCTCGGAAACCTTGTACTGCTTTCCGCCAGTTCTGATAATCGCGAGCATATCCATAGAAATATCGACTTATTTAACCTACTTATTTTATATCATTGTTCAGCAGGTGTCAACCACCACGCTGTAAATGTTAAAACTCAAATGACAAATACCAAATCAATGACTAAAATCTGAATGTTTAAAAATATCTTTCAATCATTGGAGCTTTGAGTTTCCTGTCTGCCGACAGGCAGGAATTTAACATTTGAAATTTTGATTTTGACATTATTCTAAAATTGCTTTGATACGGCGGACACCGGCGGACGAGGCTTCTTCTTTAATAATCTTGAATCTTCCTTTTATATCTTCTGTGTTAGCAACGTGCGGGCCGCCACACAATTCCTGAGAATAAACGGTGCCATCATCCGCCTTCACTTTATATACCGTGACCTTGTCCGGGTACTTCTCCCAGAAACTGCCCTCGACGCCAGCCTCTTTGGCCTTATTTTTTTCCATCACCTCCGTAATCATGGCGCATTTCTTTTCGATAGCCTCATTCACGTAGATCTCTACCTTGTCGAGTACTTCACGGCTCACTTTCTCCGGATGCGTGAAGTCAAACCGAGTTCGTTCTTCGGTGATATTGGATCCGGCCTGATGGACATCCTGTCCCAGATATTTCCGCAGTCCGGCAAGCATCAGATGCGTCGCAGTATGAAAAGCGATAACTTTGGCGCTATGATCCGCCAGTCCTCCTTTGAATTTCCCCGCGCTCGCCGTCCGGGAAAGCTCCTGATGTTTCGTAAATTCCCTCTGAAATTCTTCGCGCTCGATCGTTACGCCTTTTTCTTTGGCGATCTCCTCAGTCATTTCCAGCGGAAACCCGTACGTCGAAAACAATTCAAAAGCGTCCTTGCCGTTGAGCGCCGCTTCGCTCAAGCGCTTCTCAAGTTCCTTCATCCCGCGCGCCAAAGTCTCGCGAAATTTAGCTTCTTCATTTCCGATAACGGAGACAATAAAGCCTTTCTTTTCAATCAGGTATGGATAGGCTTCCTGATACTCCGAAACTACAGCTGCTACACAGAGAGAAAGCGATCCCGGCACCATACCGAGCATGTCCGCGAAGCGCACGGCTCGCCGCAAGAGCCGCCGCAAGACATAGCCTTGATCGGTATTGGATGGCAGGACGCCGTCCGCGATCAGGAACGTCGCGGCGCGCATATGATCCATTATCACCCGAAAAGCGAAAGTCTGTTTCGAATCCTCCCCGTATTTTTTTCCGGAAAGCTTTTTCAATGTTTCGCGCAATGTATCGAATATATCGCCAAGGAACATATCCGGATCGTTCTTCTTGGCCGCTATCAGGCGTTCCAGCCCTCCGCCGTAGTCCACGTTTTTCTGCTTGAGCTTCTCGAAGCCGACGGCTGTTTTCCGGTACTCCATAAAGACATTGTTGCCGATTTCCATAAACCGACCGCAATCGCAGTTCACATGGCACGGCGCATCTTTCCACTGCGACTCTCTGTGGAAATCATGCTCCGCGCCGAAGTCCCAGAACATCTCCGTATCCGGCCCGCCCGGCTCGCCGAGAGGCATATTGCCCGGCATCCCAGAACGGCTCCACCAGTTTTTCTTTTCGGAATAATAAAATATTTTCTCGCCCTCGCGGATCCCGTCTGTTTCGGGATTCTCTCCGATTTTCGCATCGATACCCTTGGCTGCGAAAAGTTTCTGCCACAGCAAAGCCGACTCAGTGTCTTTGGGTATGCCTAATTCCGCATTGCCGCGAAAACAGGTGAAAAAGAGGTGCTGTGGATCGAGTCCCATCTTCTCGGTCAGAAATTCCCACATCCAAGTGATCTGCTCCTGCTTGAAATAGTCCCCGAAAGACCAGTTCCCGAGCATCTCGAAAAATGTCGTGTGGCGATTGTCGCCGACTTCTTCGATATCTCCCGCCCGGAAACATTTCTGCGAATCCATGATGCGGGTGCCGAGCGGATGCGGTTCGCCCAAGAGATAGGGAACGATCGGCTGCATGCCCGATCCGGTAAAAAGCGTCGTTGGATCATTTTCCGGAACAAGCAAAGCTGAAGGGACAATTTTGTGTCCCCTTTCAGCAAAAAAATTCAGATAAGCCTTACGTATGTCGCCTGCTCGCATACCTTGTGTCATTCCAGAGTAATTACAAATCTCTCCTCTCTCTTTCTGTGCGTGATAAATCCCCTTCCACTTCTGTTAACTCCCCCTCTTCTGAACGAAGCTCTTTTTCTTTCTTATTAAGTTCCGCTGTGAGGCGGTCATGTGCTGTCTGAATCCGATGAATTTCTTCTGTCAAGACACCTTGCTGGCTGACAAGTTGATTCATCCGCTGTTTTTTTTCTTCTAGCTCTTTTTTATTGAGATGCAGATCATCTTTCAAACGACGAATAACATCTTCTAGGCCTCTCTTTTTATTATTTTTGTCGGTTCTCTCATTTTTTAGAATGTTGATGCTAGCTTCAATTTCATGCGCCTGTTTCGTACGTTTTTCTTTTTTTCTCCGCTCTTCTGCCTCTCTTTCTCTTTCGGTTGTGTCATCACGCATACTCCTTTATTGACGATTATTAAAAGATACTGTAACAAAAATAAATGACGAAAGCAAGAAACCTACTCCATCTTCTCACCCGGCTCAAGAAGAACGAAAACGCGATCACTGGAACTGGGGATGCTTTTCATGAATAGCTGCGGATGGAAAACCACTTTTATCTTTTTTACTTCCGGAAAACTCTCCAGCACCTGCTTGATACCATCCTCGCTTTTTCCCAAGAGCGCTCCCCGCAATTTGTCACGGTCGATATCCGACTCCATCGCGAGGAGCGCATGCGCTTTGAGGCGGAGCGTGCCATCGGAAAAATTCGGTACGGAATCGCTATAGGTGATATCCGAAGATACCGGTTTGAATTTCATCCCCTCTAGATTTTTCTCGCTCATCGCCTCAACCCTCTCCTTGACAGCTTTTTCTGAAAAAATGAATACCCGCACCTTGAAAGTGGCTTTATAATCAAAAGTGTTGGCTACTGTGCCAACCGAGGGCAGAGTGGCCGGTGCCAGGAGCGCCACCTCTACCTCTTCGTCGAGCACCTTCTCATCCGGCAACAGATCGCTGCGCATCTCGCCCAAGAAATCCTCTTTGGCTTTTTCTTTCGCTTCGCGCTCGGCTGTCTCGAGATCCACTTTGGCCACCACGGCCACATCCGATAGGCCGCCGCTTCCGCCGCCTATCATCGCTTTGGCCGATCGGGCAGAAAAAGCAGCGTACTTCGGCCCGCCTTTGAAGCCTGGAATAGTGAATGTCGTCGCATCAATGTTATATTCCGGACCGGCCTGGTCAGCCATCACACTGGCCTCGATCGCTCCCGGCTCTTTTTTGCCGCCTGTATTCGTCATCCCCGGAACCACTACGCCGCTCACTAGGCGAAAGAGCTTGCCATCCGCGGTTTCCAGGCGCGTCGTCGCAACCAGAGGCTGCGCATCAGTGCTGTAATTATTCTCAATAACCACTGTCCCGCGCGCTTTCTGATTCGTTCCTCCCGATTTGCCAGTCGTCGCAAAAGTGAGAGTCACTTCTTTTTCCTTCTCGAGCATACGCACAGAGAGAGTCCCGTCGCCTGAGGCGGAAATATCAGATCGGCCATCCATCTCCGCTTCCATCGTTTGCGTGATCGCATACGGCGTCACTTGAATTTCCGCTTTCGGAAGAAAGAGGAAAAGCGTTACACCGACAAGAGACAGAAGCGATATGCCGCCCAGAAGAAAGAAAATTTTGTGCGCTTTTTTGCCAGTAATCGGCACAGCTCCTCTCTGTCCCGGATCCTGTTTCAGAACAGCGACAACCGCCGCTTTTCGAACATTGCCATAGAAATTTTTCAAACGTTCGTCGCGCTGCCCCTGCGATGTGCTCTTTGACTCCACGGTAAATGACCGCGCGGATGGCAAAGACGGCACAGGTACGATTGCTGGTGCGGGCGCTTGGACAGGAGTGCGTATCGCCTGAGGCGCTATGCCTACTCCTTCAAAACGCTTGGAATTCAAACTGATAAGTTTCGGGGGCGTTGCGTTGCGAACACGGAGCGAAGAAACTGATAGTTCTGCGGCGCGCAGAGACTCACGAGAAATCTGCGGTGCGGCTTCCGTCGCATAAAAATTGCTGCTTCCGATAGCATCGGAGCGGAGCGTTCCTGGCGCCACTGGTTTTGCGATCGACTGTACTGGAGCGTTCTCTTCCTGAGCAGTCAGTTCCAAGTGCGGCGTTTTTTTGGAAAAATCTTCCGAATAGCTTTCCGTCTCGATCCCTGCTTTCTCGGCGAGCATCTTTCCTACTTCATCTTGGCTGACAATAATGATTTTCTTTCCTAGCTTCTCCGCCTCGCGCTGAAAAAGACGGAGGTTGATGATGCTCTGGAGCACCAGAGCCCGCTTGGGAAAAACAAATACATTCTCTTCCGCAGAAGATTTGCGCAACCGTCCGATGACAGAAATGATTTCTTCGTCGGATTCGATATAGAATGTTTGCGGCATATATCTGATGTAACTTACAACTTACAACTTACGACTTACAACAAAGAATCATCATGTATTTTTTCTTTTTTGTCGTTAGTCGTCAGTTGTTCGTTTAATTGTTAGTTCTTTTCAATAGATTCCATACTCCGGCGCAGGATGCTCGAAAGCATCTTTTCCTCTTCAATATGGTCGAGAAGCGCTAAGTTGGCAAGTCCGATCGGCGTGATATCCTGCGGATTGTTCAGTTCGCCGGTCGTATCGGTGATACGGATAATATCGCGCGGCTGGAGAAATCCGACCTGCGGCTGTTTGGAAAATGGCAGACTTTGGGCCCATTCCGGAGAGAGAAGCGCCTGCTTGATGCCCGGCAAGGCCGAGCCTCCCCCGCACAGAAAGATGCGCGACGGCAAAAGATCGGTTTCTGCAAACTCCAAGAGGGAAAGTTCCACTCCTCCGAGCCAGACACGGCAGTCATCGGCATAGAGTGCGGCCAGACGCGCGCTGTCTTCGCCCTTGAGGCGGCCATTGGCATAATCGATCTTCATTTGTTCGGCGACATCGAATGTCAGATGGAATTCCTGCGCCAGACGCTTGGTAAAGGCTCGGCCGCCGAGCGCGAACATCTTCGTCCCCTCGAGGCCGCCGTTGCGCACTACGGCGATATCCGTCGTGCCGCCGCCCACATCGATAAAAATGGCGCTGAAATCGAGCATATCTTCCACTTCGATGGAACGCGCGACAGCATACGGCTCTGCGGCGATAGAAAGCAAATCAAGATCAAGCTCATCCGCGATCGTCTGCAGAGCCCCTAAGTGGATCATCGGCGCATAGGCGTTGAACACGCTCATCGACACATCGCGTCCCTGAAAATTCACCGGGTTCAAAATATGATACCCGTCGATGCGCACATCGACGATGGTGGCATTGATGAGCTTGACGTCGATATCATCCTGCCCCGTTTCCCAGGAGAGCTGGCGCTTGATGCGCTGGTAGGCTTTTTCCTGGACTTTCTGGATAATCATCTTGAGTTCCGGAATGCCGATATGCATTTCCGGATTGACCCGCTCGTAATGGACTGTCGTTGTCGTTCCTTTGACCAATTCACCGGCGATCCCGATGATGCTTTTTTCCACTCGTTTCACTCCGGCCTTTTCTTTAGCCAGAAGAATCGCCTCACGCGAAGATTTGATGACGCCGCCGATATCGGATACCGCTCCGCTCTGCATATTGCCGATTTTCTGCGCCACGCGGCCCGCGCCGATGACCACCCCGTGCTTCTGATCCTCATCCACACGAAAAATAAGGGCTTTGACCACCTCAGTACCTATATCAAGAGCCAAAATGAGGTTCGGCTCACGCTTCCATGGTAATTTGGAAAAAAATCCCATATCTATTTCTTGGTTATGTGTTGAAAGTCATCTCTTCGCGCGCCCTAATTCAAACGCTCCGGAATAATCTTTTCTACGATATTTTTCATTTCGCCAGCCGCAAGAAGCCCCTGAATCGCGCCATACGCTCCTACCACGCTCCCGCTGTTGGCCATACCATACTTGAGCGCCTGCTCAATAGAAGCACCTTCCAAAAGTGCCGAAAAAAATCCTGATCCGAAGGCATCCCCGCATCCTGTACTGTCCACCACGCCATTCTTCGTATGGATCGGACAATACCAATATTCCCTGCCATCGAAGCTCCAGGCGCCGCGTTTGCCATCCGTCATACCGATAATTTTCGCTCCGGTCCGCGCGAGTGCTTGAAGGAGATACATTTCATCATCCAAACGTTCTTTCGGCAAATCTTTCTGCCCCTGCATCGTGAGCTCGATAGCTTCATCCTTATTGAGAAGGAGTATATCTGTTTTGGCTATCACCTGAAGCAACAGTCCGGCATCCTCTTTGATATTATGCTGCCCAGGATTGAAAGCGAGAGAAAAACCGTATTTTTCCTTGAGCGCGAGGACTTTTTTCAGATTTTCCTGCCAAGCGCCATTCAATGCGCTCATAAAAACCCATTCCGTTCCGGCGAATTTCTCATCAATGATCTGGAGCTTTTCATTGGCATCGCGATTATGAAAAATCGTCCGCTCGCCGCTCTGCGTCAGCACGATAATCGCCGAGAGGTCCGTCTTCACCGCCGTATCCGCAAATAAAAATTCCGTCGGTACGCCCTCACCTTTGAATTCATGAAGGATCCACTTACCCGTCTCGTCTTTGCCTATCTTGCTATAGCAGACCGCTCTGTGGCTCAGCCGTGTCAGCCCATGCGACACGTTGGCCGCTACTCCGCCCACCGCCTCAAAGCGGTCCGCTACCCGGTATTTTCCTCCCAATTCGAAAGCGATTTTCTCCTTGGAAACGAGGTCTCCGGGTGTCTGGATGATCATCCCTTCGTCCGTCGGAAAGAAAATATCTTTAGACGTCGATCCGACGCAAATGACTTTGTAAGTTTTTCGATTAAAAAACATATTGGATTTTTGTCTATTGTCGAGAAATTATTTTATCGCCCCCGGGTTTTTTCCCAAATCTCCAAAAGCCGATTATACTTGGTGATCCGCTCGCCGCGCGAAAGCGATCCTGATTTGATGAATTCCGCGCGCGTCCCGACAGCCAGATCCGCGATGAAATCATCCACCGTTTCACCGGAGCGGTGCGATACCATCCTGTTCATACCTTTTTTTTCTGCCAGTTTCATACACTCCAAAGTTTCAGTAACAGTACCGATCTGGTTGACCTTGATGAGTACGGCATTGCAGGACTTGCTCTCAATAGCTTTTTCCAAACGCTTCACATTCGTTACCAAAAGATCATCCCCGATAAACAAGAGCGGTTTCTTCCACGCGGTTCCCTCCTTGCCGAGCTTTTCCTGCATGAGCGCCCAACCCCGCCAGTCCTCTTCGTGCAGTCCGTCCTCGATGGAAACGACGAAATATTTTTGCACCCATTCCCGATAGACATTGATGAGACTCTCGCGCGAAAGGGAAACCCCCTCCGGTTTGAGCACATACTGATCTTCCGCCGCATCATAAAAAGAATTGGCCGCGATATCAAGACCGACATATACCTGCTCTCCCGGACGATATCCGGCTTCTCCTATAGCCTTGATAATCATTTCCAGCGCCTGTTTGTGGCTCTCGAGACGCGGTGCGAATCCCCCTTCGTCTCCGACACCGGTGGAAAATTGTTCTTGTTCCAACAATTTTTTCAAAGCATGAAAAATCTCGCTCCCCGCCCGCAGCTGATCCTTGAATCCCGCGATACCGGCAGGAATGATTTTGAATTCCTGCACCGACAGGCCGGAGTCGCTATGCTTCCCGCCATTCAGAATATTGAACATCGGGACAGGGAATACGTCGGCCGATAAATTGATTTTTTTTCTCTTTCCATAGAGTTTTCCTATATATTCGTAGAGAGGAATGCCGGCGGACTTGGCAGCTGCCCGACAGACTGCCAGAGAAATCCCCAAAATAGCATTGGCTCCGAGACGGGCTTTATTTTCGGTACCATCGAGAATGATCATTTTCTTATCAATGTTTTTCTGATCCTCAACATCCATCCCCAGCACTGTCTCGGCAATCTCTCCGTTCACGTGCGTCACCGCATTTTCTACGCCCAAGCCACTATACCGATGCGGATCGTTATCGCGGAGTTCCACTGCTTCAAATGCGCCCGTCGAAGCGCCCGAAGGCACACCAGCCCGAGCAATAGTGCCATCTTCCAACGTCACTTCCACTTCCACCGTCGGGTTGCCACGCGAATCCAATATCTCCCTTCCATGCACTCTAACAATCTTTGCCATAGTATTTATCCTGACCGCCCGTATCGAACGATACATTCGGCCGGGTATCACTTATCATGTATCCTTTTCTCCCCCAGTATATCATGCTTCCAGGAC
>Ga0156211_123_pt1 | contig 49636 bp, 41 predicted proteins | sample RifCSPlowO2_12_FD_116151 | JGI IMG/M metagenome (GOLD analysis project Ga0156211, IMG submission 116151) | Candidatus Moranbacteria bacterium RIFCSPLOWO2_12_FULL_48_12 | reverse complement strand
TTTTGATATAGCGCGCGGGTGTCGTATAATGGTTCATTACACGTGCTTGCCAAGCACGAGACGGCGGTTCGATTCCGCTCACCCGCTCAAAGGTCTTATGAATCAGAAGGAATTTACCATTCATCCGAAGAAGTTTGAGGTCAAAAGTATTTCATACTCTGACTCAACTCTTATTTCTTCTGTCAAACCAATTGAAGAAGGAGGGATAACGGCGGAGAAAGCAGAAGATTTAGAAACTCTGGTGGAGGCACCGCTACTGGAATCTTGCAAAATACTACATGAGAAAGGGATAAAAACCGTATTTTCTTCAGCAAATAAAAAAGACATAGCCAATGGATATGCTTATATTACACTTGATCTCGAAGCGCTTTCAGAGAAAAACCGAGAAATAGCTCTACGCATTGGGAAGCTGGGTACAATCCACGGGGCTACAATGAGGGATGGTATTTATATCGAAATACCCATAAGAGAGAGTTCCACAGTTGGTGAGGTGAAACAAGAGGCAGTAAGGATTGCTCAAGGTTTTGAACAACAGTAAGTTCTAATAGCCACAGGCTTTCCCCCACGGCTTGCCCGCCTAGACTTGGCGAGGCTGGCCGCGGATATGAAACGAGCTTAATCTCGTTTCAGGGTACATGGCTCGCTCTGGGATAAATACCTGTTGTTTCGACAATTTGAAGACCCATGTCGCGGTAGCGAGCGGTATGGGCATACGAAGCTATCTTTTCACGTGGAGCGAAGGGGTGCGGGGGAAACTCACAGGGCTTTTGGGCGCATAAACCCAAGAAAAGCCGCTCTTAAGCAGAAATATGCCAATAATATTGGTATAATTTGCCTTAAATAAGCCAAATAGTGGTACTTTGGCCTTGACCTCGTTACATATTTGGCAAAGATGTACTTCTCTTGAGGTTAAAAGCCGATAGGCGACTTCGTCTTATGGCTCTAAAAAGCCATAATACTTACCTTGAATATGTAACTGGGGTTGACTTGTTTCTGTTTTTGTGCTAGGATGTTCAGTTGGCCAAAAAGCCAGCCCGCCAGTAGGCGAGGCTCGACCCAAAGCCGGCCCGTCGCCCTTCCGAGGGTTGCAGCCCGCCCAATCAGGTTGATTGGTCGAGGCTCGCCAAAGGACGGCTCATCCGTAAGAGCAATCTATGATATTTCGAAAAGGTTTTCTTTTCGCTGTAGCCATGATCGTGATCCTTTCCAATATAAACACTGTTCAGGCCGCGGAAACCAAAGTTGAGCTTCCCCTGCCGAGCCTCTATGACTTCAAAAATGACCCATTCTTACTGGATTGGACATTCCTGGTTGAAGACAAGCAGACGCTGGCAGCGGCTCCCGCCCCGATGTCTTTCGAGGAAAAAACTCTCAAGCGTTGGAAGCAAAAACAGGCTGATAAATGGGCAGCTCTTCCAAAAGAGAAGTTTGTCATCAACGCTTCTGCCTATACGGCGGCGGCTGATGAGTGCGGCAAGAACGACGGCATTACCGCTTCCGGACTAAAGGTAGCTGAAAAACGGACGCTTGCTTGTCCGCCGGCTTTTCCTTTTGGTACCAAGGTCAGTATTGAAGGCGTGGGAGAACTCCGCTGTGAAGACCGCGGCGGAGCTATCAAAGGCAATCACTTCGATATCTATGTGAAGACCAAAGCGGAAGCTTTCGCTTTCGGTCGCCGCAACTTGGTGGCGCAAGTGATAGAGTAAAACAAAACAGAAAACACCCTGCTACTCAAGCGGGGTGTTTTCTTGTCCCGTGAGATATTTAGTGAGCGTGTGTAGTAAAAATTTATCAGAGCCGTAAGGCGGCTTCGCCTTACAGTATTTTACATAGTAGAGACTGTCTTGAATATCTAACGGGGTGAATTGACGCCCTCCTCCAACTTCGATAGACTGACGATGTTCTGTTTGATAAAAGGTCCGGTGGCCGATCGGTTAGGCAAAGGTCTGCAAAACCTTTTAAAGCGGTTCAACTCCGCTCCGGACCTCATAATAAAAAGAATTTTGAATCTGGAATCCGGAATTTGGTAAAGACACAAATAGGGGTCAGTGGCGGAATGGTATACGCGCGACACTTAAAATGTTGTGCCCGAAAGGCGTGTGGGTTCGAGTCCCACCTGACCCACAACCAAAAAGCGACAAATTTGCCGTTTGGCAAATTTATTGTTTTAATGAATTTACAGAGCGTAATCTTAATAATCTTTTTTAGGAAAGAATGTCCCATGAGTGCACAGAAAGGGCTGAGTACGCGAGAACGGCTTACCGGCTTGATCGGTAAGGCAGATATACGGCACCTCGATCCGAAAATTTGGCCGAGCTTTATGGCGCGTATCCGGGTTATGATCTTGCGCCGACGTTTTTTTCGGACTTTAGCCGAGCGTTTTGCCTGCCACCAAGGAGAGCCGGTACTAATCGTGTACAGGTATGCAAGCAGTGAAAAAAAGATTGGCGGAAAGTATTTGTATCTTGGGCGAATCGCCCAAGTAAAGCAATCGGCTTATTTCAGGAAAGTTCTTTTCCCGACCTCGCAATATGTAGTGAATAGGGACTGGTTAACTGAACTGAAAATCAACTGTGTGAAGGGCAACATTCCTGAGATGGTTTTTAGGAGGGATATTGCCTGGCTGTACTATACTCAATTTGAGGGTGAGTATGGTATGGATATCCGCGTCGGTGTAGGCGATGTTGAAAGGTGGATTCTCGAAAACAAAGGACGCTATCCATTTTTGATTCCTGCCCTAGCCGATGCTCTCCCTTACACCTTGAGGGTTAATGTGGGCCAAAATGCGAGACTTTTCGCCTGCTAACTGCAACAAGCGTTTTATTACGACACGACTCCCCTAGCTAAAACGCTAGGCGGAGTCCTTTTTTATCAGGATGGCTTTTTGTCAAAGCGCCGTTTTCTGGTATGCTTTGTCTACTGCAGGACATTCTTTAACAACGATAGAAGGAGCTCACATGCTACTTTTTGAACAAACATTTCACATTAAAGGAAAAAAACTTCTTCCCGTAGTGCAAGGCGGGATGGGAGTGGCCATTTCGGCCCACAGATTAGCAGGAACGGTTGCAAAACCGAGGGTAATCGATGCGACGGGCGAAAAATTGGGGGCGATGGGAACGATTGCCAGCGTGGAACTACGCCAGCTTCATCCCGATCTCCTCGCGCGCACTGAAGAGAGCCGTGACAATGCCCTTGTTATCGAAGCCAATTTGGAAGCGCTCCGCCGAGAGATTGCGTTGGCGCGGGACATCTGTGGCAAAGAAGGATTTCTTGCTGTCAATGTGATGAAAGCGATAACCGAATGGGAAGATCACGTGCGCCAGGCTTGTAAAAGCAGGGTTAATGCGATCGTCATGGGAGCGGGGCTTCCCTTTGATTTACCGAAGCTTACCAAAGAGTATCCGGATGTGGCGCTGATCCCGATACTTTCGGAAGCTCGAGGGGTTTTTGTCGTTCTCAAGCGCTGGATGGGTCGTTACCACCGTCTGCCCGATGCCATCGTAATCGAACATCCCGGTCGTGCGGGTGGACATCTGGGTGCTAAGAATGTGGCGGCAGTGGCGGATGTAAGGTTCGACTTTCCGATCGTTCTTCCCGAGGTCTTTAAAGTTTTTGCTGAGCTCGGCATCGCGAAAGGAGAGATACCCGTAATTGTCGCTGGAGGCATCAATTCTCCCGAAAAGATCCGCGAGATTCTCTCCCTGGGAGCTTCTGCGGTGCAGATCGGCACCGCTTTTGCCGTTACGGAAGAAGGCGACGCACATCCCAACTTCAAACACGTGCTCCTCGCCGCTACACCCGAAGATATGCGGGTCTTTATGAGTACGGCAGGGCTTCCCGCGAGGGCGGTCGCAACACCCTGGCTCGAGGGCTATCTCAAACGAGAAAAGGCTATCCAAAGCGCTCACATCACGCGGAATATGTGCCGGCGAGGCGTGAGCTGCCTTTCCTACTGCGGCCTTTGCGATATGGAGCCGACAACGGCAGGTCGGTTCTGCATAGAGTCCCTGCTCGCCAACGCATTTCATGGGAACGTAAAACAAGGGATCTGTTTCCGCGGTTCGGGACAACTTCCTTTCTCGGATATCCGATCGGTTGACGAGCTAATCAGATACTTGCTCGAGATACCAAAAGCTCACATGGTGTAGTGAGCATCGATGGAGAACATGATCGGAAAACGTAGAGGGAAATCATTTTTCGTGATTTCCCTCTTTTATTTTTTCCAAAACTTTGGGAATTTTTTTGAAGTCTTCGATGAGGGTAGCGCGCAGGCTGCCGTTGTAGAGGGCGGCCGCAGGATGATAGAGGACGAAAAATACCTGCGACCCGATACCCGGCAGCGCCCGGCGGAAAGCCTGGCCGTGGACCAAGGAAATTTTCTTGCCTGGAATGAAATGTTCCATAGCATGCCGCCCGAGCGTTACGATGATCTTCGGCCGGATGATTTTTATTTGTTTATAGAGCGAGGGCAGGCATGCGCTGATTTCTTCCGGGAGCGGATCGCGGTTATTAGGCGGGCGATACTTCACGATGTTGGTGATATAGATATCTTCGCGCTTGAGCTCTATAGTGGCGAGCATTTCCGAAAGGAATTTTCCTGCCGCGCCGATGAAGGGGATGCCTTGGAGATCCTCATTTTTCCCCGGCGCTTCGCCGATGAAAAGAATTTCTGCCAAAGCGCTTCCGTCCCCTGGCACGGCCTGGGTTGCCTGGATACGCAAAGAACAATCGCACTGGAGCGACATTCTTTCATTCAAGGCATCGAGGGTTTCTTGTTTATTCATATTCTCAATTTTCGAATTATTGTCTGCTCGTTTTTGCTCGAGCTTAGGTCACCATCCATCCATCCTGGGTTTCGACGAGCTTGCCATGGATCTCAAAGCCTGAGGCGAGCTTGTGGCCTCCCCCGCCGAACTGCTCTGCGATAGCGGAGACATCGACGCCATGCTGTTCCATCGAACGCAGGCTGGCCCGGACGATATTGCCAGCGCGCTCGGAAAGGACGAGAGCGAATTTCGCATCCGGCACGGCGCTTAAGATGGAAGTGACTTGGTAAATATCTTCGACGGAGGCGCGGCATTCTTCGACATCCTTCTTCGTGATAGCGGTGACGAGCATGCCATTTTTTTGGTTGAAGTGCGCTTTCTCGAAGGCTCTTCCCCACAGTTTGAGCGCGGCGATGTTCTTATTCGTAAAAATAACTTTTGTAATCTTGGCAAGCGGCGCTCCTTTTCTCACGAGATCCGCGGCAATCTCCATCACTTGAGGTGAAACTCCTCCGTGCTGAAAACTACCAGTATCAAAGAGGATTCCCATAAGGAGCATCGTCGCCATCGACTTGGTGACTTTGGTATGTATCGCCGAGAAAAAAAGATAGACCAGTTCGGACGACGAAGAATATTCCGCATCAATCATCATAACATCACCGGTTATGTTGATATTGGGGTGATGGTCGATGAGTACTACTACTTGTTCTGGCGCTAGCGCCTCCACAATCTTATCAAAACCGCGATCAACGCTATCGCAAGCGATGACGGCATCATAGCTCCCGAGATCGAGTTGGTCGGGATGAAAAAATATTTCCTCTCGCAAAGACTTGAGGGTATCGGGAAAAGCATCGAAACAGGCGATATCCACGTGTTTTCCACAGTTTTTGACGTATTCGGTCAGGGCAAGGTTGGCTCCGACGGTATCCGGATCCGGCCGGCTATGCGCGAACAGGAGCACTCGCTTTGATTTTAATATGATATATTCAAGCGTATGAAATTCAGAATCGAAGTTTTGCATACCCAGTGGAACAACTTAAAACAATTATTAGCTACATTTTCAAAATCATGCTGCCCTATTTTTATAACTTCGCTATTTTATTGGAGCTTATTAAAGTCTTCACTTTTTAAGTTGTGCCACTGGGCATAACGTGTGGATAACCCTGAATAATCCCTCTAACAAGCTAAAAAATTTCTTTCAATAGTTTCTCCACTTTGTCTGCTTCTTGGGCTGTTTTGTCTATTTCAAATGATAATTTCGGCAGAGGCTTCATATGGAGCTTGCTATAGAGGTGCTTCTGGATTTTCGGGATTTCCTTTTTTAATGTTTCTGTGACATAGTGCGTTTCCTCTTCCGGAAAGACGCTGATGAACATGCGAGTATAGCGGAGATCTCTCGATGTGTCAATCTTGGCAATCGTAATAAACACCCCTGTTTTCAGGCTGAGCTCACGTTCCATGATCTCGCCCAGAAGCTTGCGAATAAGCTCATTTACTTTTATGATGCGCATCGAAGACATAGAGATGAAGACAATAATTTGAGTGGTTTTTTGTGCCCCTAGAGGGAATCGAACCCCCATCTCTCCCTTAGGACGGGATAGCTCTAATCCATTGAGCTATAGAGGCATACGCGCTGGTGGGCAGGAACCCCTCCATCTCTCCCTTAGGACGGACGGGATAGCTCTAATCCATTGAACTACAGTGGCGGGGCTGTTTTTTCAGGATAGTAAAAAAGAGTATTCCACACCAATACTCTTTTCTCGTTTGTATTGTGTGATGTGGATCCCGTCAGAGAAAAACAGACATCATTCATGGTTCAGAAGCGGCTCTTCAAGAAAACCTTCAGGAATGCTTAAAACGATCGATGTTTTTCTCTAACGGGGTGGACCGTACCGGATTCGAACCGGTGACCTCTTGCATGCCATGCAAGCGCGCTACCAACTGTGCCAACGGCCCGTTAAAAAGCGCCCGTACTTCTATTTGATAATCAGCTTTGACAAGGTATACTCATGGATGAGCGCTCTCAACTGTGTCAAATGTCTATCGCTATACTTTCTAATCATACTGGCTTTGGCTGATTCGTCAATGGCAGGGGCATTCACAGATCCAAAGTTTTCGTTATAATGAAGCGATTTATGTCATTCCACGCATCCTCTCACAATCTGAAGCAGGCTTTTGCTTCTGTGCGTTTGCATACTATTTTATTTGTCTTTTTCCTTCTTTCCTTCCCCTTCTCCATCCGCAAGGTTCTCGCTGTTTTTTCGCCGGATGGTTCATTCAATGAGTATCTGGACGTATCTTTGTATCTTTCCGATATTTTATTGGTTGCGACCTTGGGAGTATATATATTAGAAAACAAAACTACAATACTGTCAATATCTTACTGGAGAAAGATGTTCCACGTGGAACATTTGCTTCTCCCTATTTTTATCCCGGCACTCCTCATTTTTTGGTCCGGGCTATCTATTTTCTGGTCAGAAAGTGTTCCATTAGCTATGGTAGCGTTTTTTAGGCTTATTGAAGGGTTTTTATTATATCTCTATATTCTTATTTGCAATGTTCCACGTGGAACATTGCGGGCATCAGTAGAAGAATGTTCCACGTGGAACAATCTTCCATCTGTCAATTCCAAAATGTTCCACGTGGAACATTTGAATAATAATGTGCAAAATGTTCCACGTGGAACATTTATAAGTAAGTTACTGGGTTATTTTTCACAATGTTCCACGTGGAACATCCTACAAATAACCTTGACTATAGCCATTATTTCAGGGTTTTTTCAGTCTATAGTGGCAATTTTACAGTTTATAAGCCAAAAATCATTGGGATTAACCATTTTGGGAGAGAGTATTTTCAATGCACACGATCCGGGAATAGCCAAGATAGTCATAAACGGTGATGTTTTTATCAGATCCTACGGATTTTTCCCTCATCCGAACATACTGGGTGGCTTTTTGGCACTATCTTTACTCATAACAATGGTTTATCCGCTGATATTTAAGTCAAAAATGTTCCACGTGGAACAATCCGATAATATACCAAATGTTCCACGTGGAACAATATATAGTTCTATAGCATGGTTGTTAACAAAATGTTCCACGTGGAACAACCGCCCATCTACAAATGCTAAAATGTTCCACGTGGAACATTTTATGAGTGTTTGGCTCTACAGGATGCTTATTTTTATACAGCTGTTGGCACTTTCCTTCAGCTTTTCTAAATCTGCCATTATAGCCTTTATTATTGGGCTTATAGTGCTTGTTTCTGGAATACGCAAAATGTTCCACGTGGAACATTTGGATAGTAACGCGCAAAATGTTCCACGTGGAACATTTCAAAGTTTGCCAACCGATCATGTATCTGAATGTTCCACGTGGAACATTTGTTATAAATCGGTAATGAGAGTGTTCAGCAAAATGTTCCACGTGGAACATTTACTTATCGTATGGGGAATCGTTATGGTGATGATGATAGTGTTCTTTGTTAATTTAAAGCTTTTTATCATTCAGCCATTTGTAGAGCGGTTATTTTATATAAATTCGATTAGAGGCTTATTTAAGGGATATTTATTTGAAGGCTTAGGTATAGGACAATACGTCTTTGATATGCAGCACTTTTTCACTGAAAAGTTATTATTATGGCAATTACAGCCGATCCATAATGTATTTTTGCTTATCTTCAGCGAAACCGGTTCAGTCGGGATTGGTTTGTTTCTGTGGTTTTTAGCCTTTGTCTTTTTGAGAAACAGTAAAAATGTTCCACGTGGAACAATTCCCCATCTACCAATGCAAAAATGTTCCACGTGGAACAATTCTTTGTCTAGTTATATAAAAATGTTCCACGTGGAACATTCTTTAGCCACCAAGCGTATGGAGTATTCAGAAAGTGACAAGAAAGTTATTGTGCCTTATCTTTTTCGATCCTTATTGGTTGTCATCATATTAATTATGCTTTTTGATCATTACTTTTGGGATATACAGCAGGGGCAGCTTTTGTTGTGGATTATTTTAGGCTTGGCTACTTCCAAGAAGCAGTTTTGTAAGAGTATTGACAAAAGTATAAATATATTGTAAAATATGATTTATATATGGGAGTGAGTTTTTTGGTGGGGCATATCGATTTTTTTGTCAGCGCCATCGTTTCATTCTGATTTCAGAAAATACGCAAGTTTTCATCATTGATAAATGTGGCTGGCGAATCAGGAGCGCATATTTTTTACGAAACAAAAAGCGAGTGCGATTTTTTTGAAGAATTTTTTAGGAGAGCGGTTAACAGAGGCGGAAAAAATGTGTTATAATCAAAGCACATAAAAATAAAATAAGCGGTATGCGCGCGGTGTCTTTTTGGAATGTTTCGGAGAAGAATACGAAGCTTGCGTTATTTCTTTTTTTCAGCCTGCTCATTTTGAGCGCGGGATTTTTCGTATTTGCGGACGATACGGCGAATACGAAAAATATTTTCCAGGATTCCGATCAGGATGGCTTGAGCAACGATGAAGAAAAATTGTATGGAACCGATCCATTCAGTCGGGATACCGATGGCGATGGATATAGCGATGGTGTCGAAGTAGAGAGCGGGTATGATCCGCTGAAACGTGCGCCGGGGGACAAGGTTATCAAGGAAATAAAACCCTCTTCTGTTGCCGTGCTGAGTGAGACAGAAAATCTGACGCAAAAAGTTTCCGAAGAAATCGCCGACATCTTGAAGAACACGAATGAAAACGGCCAAGCAATTTCGTTGGAAGATATAAACGCTTCCGTGGAGAAGGCGCTTAGTGGGAATACGGAGGAGGTAGCGCTTCCGGAAGTCGATACCAAAGATGTCAAGATAAAAAAGCTGCCGAAAAATATCAAGGAAAAGAATCGGACAGAAGCGGAACGGAGGGACGCCATTGAGTATCTGACGGTTATGGCTTATCTCTTGGCCAACAATGCGCCGCAGACTTTGCAGACGCAGGACGATCTGGGGAGCATGCTGACCAGCCTTTCCAATGATTCTCTTGCCGCTTTGTCATCGGGCGATATGGGTGTGATTGATGAGCTGTCCAAGCGGGGAGAAAAGATTCTGGAAGAACTGAAGGACATCGAGGTGCCGGAGAAGATGCTCGATGTGCATGTGAAAGCTTTGAAAATGGCTCGCTATGCCGTGCAATTGAAAGATGAGCTCAAGCCTACGGAGAACGACCCGCTTGGGCAGATCGCTACTCTTTCCAAGGCGCAAGGATTTCTGGGAAGTGTTGTAGGATTTGTCGATGAGGTACAGAAAAAATTATCTGATTACGGCATCGAAGAAATCCCGCTCAATTTGTAGGCGTATATGATTTTATCTAAAAACAGAAAAAATTCGAGAACATCAGCAAGGAAGGCGGCAGTTTCTCTATTGATGATTTTTGTTAGCGGGATGTTTTTTATGATGCCTCAAACCGCACACGCTGATGCATGGGGGGCGAATATGGCGGCAGCTATTATGAAGCAGACGATGGAACAAATTGCGCGTCAGATCGAAGGTGCTTTGCTCGGGTCGCTCAAAATGGCGGCCGTGCAGATGCTCAACAATCAGGTGGGGCAGCTCATCGGCGGGGGAGCGGGGGGGCAGGCACGCTTCATCACCAGCTTTGACGATTTCTTGTATCGGAGGCCGCAGCAGCGGACCGATCTGTATATGAATAGTTTTTTTACCTTGACGACGCGCGGCAAGGGGGCTCAAGCGAACTATATCGGTATCGGTGACATGGGGGGAATCGGCGGGAGCTACGCTTCGTACTTGCAGTCTGTCGGTAAACAAGCGATCGTCGGAAAAGGGACGATAGGCACGCTGAACCTGGAGGAATATACCGCCAGTCCGCAGGCGATGTTTGCAGAAGGGGACTTCCGAGCCTTTAACGCCTTCTTTTCTAATCCATACAACAACCCGTATGGCTATTCTTTGAAAGCGGAAGAGGCCTATCAGAACAAGCTGGCAATGGAGCAGCGGGCGGCGGAAATCGAGGCCACTTCGTCGGGATTTTTGCCGGCTAAACAAAATGGGATGGTGATAGCGCCGGCCGGAGCTATCCAGGCGGCCACAACCAATATCCAAAACCTCCCCAATCAGATTATTGCAGCCGCATCCAATCCGGGAGAGCTTGCTTCTGGTGTTATAGCGGCTATGGCCAATAAGGTGGTTTCTGGACTGGTTACGACTGGCATAGGGCAAGTGCAGGCAAATTTTCAAAGACAGATCGGTGGCGTGAATAGCCAGGTTGGTTCCGTGCTCAAGCAAGCGACCGGCATCCTCGGACCGGCGGCTCCATTTACGCAGAGCGTTCTACAGCGGAGCATCCAGGTCAATCCGAGTACGCCCACGTTATCCAATACTACGACAGGAGGAATTTAGCGAAAAAATGGAGGATAAAAAACTCGCCCAGTTTCTCTCAAGAGAGGTGAAGCGAGTTTTTTTGTTGGTGGATGATACTGTTTGGCCGCCCGAAGTCTAAGACGAAGGAGGCAATTCGAATCCCGGTACCAATCCCGCTAAGGCGGGATGCTACGGGACAAGCCAGTGACCTTCATCCCTCACTTGAATGCCTTAATTGGGTTGTGGGTCTGTCCAGATTCGAACCCCACTGTATTTCTAATGTTGGAATCGTTTTATTTGAGTGGCTACCATTGTTGCGGCTTCGCCTTACGTCGTACCTTTTCCTGGTTATCGAATGAAATACAACGGGGCAGGCCAGTGACCTCTACAATGTCAATGTAGCGCTCTAACTTCACCCCGTCACCTATTCAGGAAGAGATTGTGGTTTATGCAAATTGTAAGACGTAGTCGCCTAGCGGCTTTCGTCCACAGCTAGCATACATTTTTACTAAAATAGGTGACGGGGCCAGCCTCGACGTCTAGGCGGGCAAGCCTGAGCTAATTGCTTTTGAATAAAATGGTGGGTGTATCCTGATTCGAACAGGAGACCTCTACAATGTCAATGTAGCGCTCTAACTTCACCCCGTTACACCTTGTGGACAATACTGGATTCGAACCAGTGACCTTCACAATGTCAATGTGACGCTCTAACCAACTGAGCTAATTGTCCAAAATAGAGATAAGAATGTTACTGGGCCGGAGGGATTTCGGGGAGAGTCTGGTTGTCCAGCACAGGCTCTTTTTCTTTGATGAGTTCTTCCGTTTTGTCTTGGCCAGCCTCGCCGAGTCTAGGCGGGCCGGCGATGGATCTGAAGAAGGCCAGCCAGAGCGCTTGCTGGAAAATGAAGAACCAGGTGAAAAATACTAAGCCGACCACGAGAGTAGCAGCGGTCGTTCCAAGCGGCAAACCAGCCCTTTCTGAAAGAGCAGTAATGCCTAGGATAATGATATTTGTGCAAAAAGTAAAGAGAGCTGTCAGCGCGAAAGAAAAAAGGCCGAACAGGAGGCTGGGGAAAATAAAACGAGAGAAAAGCGAGCTGCCAGCCTCAATGGATCCACGGATCCGGAGGGGAGAGAGGAGGAGGTAGAAGAGCGCGAACTGCCAGATGAAAAAGACAACGATAGTGATGGGGAGGAAAGCGAGCAGACCGAGACCGAGGAGCGTATCCATCGCTTCCGGGTTTTTCGAAGAGGCGATGAGAAAGGGAAGAGAGAATATCAAGGTGACCGCCAGAAGAAAAAACAGCGCGAGACATTCGAGGAGGAGCATCCGGAAGAAATTTTTTCCCATGGCGGCGAGCTTGTCCGGGTAGTTGGGAAGGTTGGTTTTTCCAGTCACGAATGACAAAGAGACGATGAGATTGCTTTTTCCGAAAATCTCAAGGCTGAAGAGGAAAATAAAAATCAAGAGAAAGGAAAACAGCGCCTCCCCGTTCTTTTCTGAAATGATATTCAAGAATTCCGGGAAAGAGGCGGTATCGGGAAGCCTAGCAGCAATCCGGCTTTCGATGACCCCCGCGATAGCCAGGAGGGAGCCGAAAATCCACGGCAGCCGTTTGGAGAGCGAGGCGCGCCAGGCCGACAGGATGAGCGTGTGGAGCTGCAATTTTTCCAGCATAAGGGAAGGATTAGACCGGAACTTCTGTGCGCGTCACTATTCCCACAATGGCGTCAAACTCATCTTTTTCGAGAGTTTCTTTTTCCAGGAGCGTCTTGGCCAGGACTTCGAGTATGGCTCGTTTCTCGGTGAGGATTTCCGTGGCTCGCTTGAAAGCGTGATCAATCAGGTGGGAAACTTCGATGTCGATGTCCTGAGCCGTTTTTTCCGAGTAATTGCGTTCCTCGTGCATCTCGCGCCCGAGGAAAACCGGTTCGTCTTTTTTGCCGAAAGTTCTGGCGCCGAGGCGGCTCATGCCGTAGCGCATGACCATATTTCTCGCCATATTGGTAGCGCGCTCCAGATCGCTCGATGGCCCGGTAGTGATATCGCCGAAAACGAGCTTTTCGCTGGCGTAGCCGCCGAGAAACATCGCCAGCTCATCGAGGAAATAATCGTGCGAGTGGAGACCCTTGTCTTCTGTCGGGACAGAGAGCGTGTAGCCGCCGGCATGGCCGCGGGAAATGATGGAAACTTTCTGAACCGGATCGGCGTGAAGAAGGCTGGCACCGACCAGCGCGTGGCCGCCTTCATGGTAGGCGATGATCTCTTTTTCTTTCTTGTTGATGACGCGGCTCTTGCGTTCGGGGCCGAGCATGACCTTTTCGATGGATTCGGTCAGTTCCGGCATGCCGATCGTTTTCTTGTTGCGGCGGGTGGCGAGGATGGCGGCCTCATTCAAGAGGTTGGCCAGATCAGCGCCGGAAAATCCCGGAGTGCGTTCAGCGATCACGCGCAGCTTCACATCCGCTTCGAGAGGCTTGTTTTTGGTGTGGATGACGAGAATCTGGTCGCGCTCGTTGATATCCGGCAAATCCATCGTGACGCGCCGATCAAAGCGGCCCGGCCGCAAGAGAGCCGGGTCGAGCACATCGGGGCGGTTGGTAGCGGCAATGACGATGACGGATGTGTCGGTTTCGAAGCCGTCCATCTCGACTAAGATCTGATTGAGCGTCTGTTCGCGCTCATCATGCCCGCCGCCCAAACCTGCCCCGCGGTGGCGGCCCACGGCGTCGATCTCATCGATGAAGACGATGGCCGGGGCATTCTTTTTAGCTTGTTTAAACAGGTCGCGCACGCGGCTGGCGCCGACACCGACAAACATCTCGACGAATTCACTGCCGCTAATATTAAAGAAGGGCACTCCCGCCTCGCCGGCGACGGCTTTGGCCATGAGCGTCTTGCCGGTTCCCGGAGGTCCGAGGAGAAGCACGCCTTTGGGGATCTTGGCGCCCATACTGAGGAATTTTTTCGGGTGTTTCAAAAAGTCGACTACTTCTTCGAGCTCCGTTTTGGTTTCTTCCGCTCCGGCGATATCGGCGAAGGTGGTACGCTTCTTTTTATCCTTGGGGTCAAGCATCCGCGCGCGGCTCGTGCCAAAAGAAAGCGCCTGGGCATTGCCGCGCTGGGCTTGCCGCATCATGAACCAGATGAAGGCGGAAATCAGGATGAAGGGGAGCAAGAAGGGGAGGACGGTCGCTAGCCAGAAGCTCCAGCCGGAAGCTTCTTTAACAGTGATAGAAACACCCTTCAGTTTTTCTGTGTCGATGCCGTAGTTGGTGAGCGTTTCAGAGAGAGAGCTTTCAGACTCCTTGCTGGCTTTCTGCTTGTTACCGTCTTGCAGTTCGATGTTCAAGACATTGCTCTCGACGGTGATGGTCTTTACCTGATCTTGGTTGATTTCAGCCACCAGCTCGCTCAAAGACACCGGAGCCACTTTTTTGCCCGGTGATTGATAGAGAATGATGATGCCGGACACGAGCAGGAAGAGGAGGATGAGCGTGGAGAGATTTTTGAGGATTTTTTCCATAGATATTGGAGAGATGGGATTAGAATCTTACTTATAGAGCAGGGTCACTGTATCACCTTTCATAACAAATTTCAACCCGCTGAATGTTACGGTGAGAGTTTTATTTTTGGCGCTTTTGAAGGATTTTATCAGCTCGTAGATGATGTTCTTGGTCGGATTTTTTCCCGCCAGGAATGGCCGGAGAAGAGCGCGCAGTTCATGGCGGAGATGCGCCTCCGGAAGCTCTAGGGACGCGGATCGAGAAAACTCTATACCTTCGAAGCCGGATTTTATAGGAAGTGGCGATGAAGCATTCTTCAGGCTGGCGTAGTCAGCGCCGAGGAGGAGCGCCGTTGCGGCAAGAAGTTTGCGCGTTTGTGGCTGGAAATTCTTTTCGAGAAAAGGGATGAGTTCGTGGCGGATGCGGTTGCGGAAATAGCGCGGATCAGCATTGCTAGCATCTTCTCGAAAGGGGATTGAGCGCTCCTTCAGATAGCGGAGGATATCTGTGCGGCTCATTTCAAGGAGGGGGCGGATGACAAAATTATTCTTGGGTCGCATCGCGGAAAGTCCAAAGAGACCGGCGCCGCGCAAGAGCCGCAGGAGAAACGTTTCTGCCTGGTCGTCTTCATTGTGAGCGACGGCGATGCGCTGGGCGCCGTATTTTTTACGGAGAGTTTCGAAAAAGGCGTAGCGGATGTTGCGGAGCGTTTCTTCGGAAGCGGTTTTCAGCTTTTTCTTTTGAGAGAGGACGGAGAGAGGGAGACGATAGCGCGCCGCCATTTTTCTGACGAGCATCTCATCGCGATCGGAAGCCCGGCCGCGCAGATGATAATTCACGTGAGCGATGTAGAGTGTGAAAGCATATTTTTTTTGGAGCGTGGCCAGGACATCGAGCATACACAAGCTGTCCGGTCCGCCAGAAACGCCAACGATGAAAGCGTCGCCTCTCTGCCACAGCTCGAATTTCTTGACTGTGTTCTGGACGCGTTTGATGAAACGGCGCACAAAAGGAGAGAGCGGAGCTGCACGCGATGGCAGCCTGCCCGAATCGCTACGCCTCGCTCGCAAATCGTTGCGGGCGGGTGTGCTCTTTGATAATGGCGAAGACTTTTTGGATCGCCTCATCGAGTTTGCCTTCTTCGTTTTCAACGATGTAATCATAAATATCGCTGTGTTTGAGCCATTCTTTAGTATAGGCGAGGCGTTCCTGGAGGAATGCTTCGGTGGGGTTATCCCGCTTTCTGATACGCTCCTCAAGAATTTCCAAGGGGGCAGTGATGAGTATCGCAATAATATTTGGGAAAAGCCGTTTGGCTGTCATCACGCCCTTATATTCTATTTTCCAGATGCCGATTTTTCCGGGAGCAGTGATTCGCTTTAATTCCTCTTTGGTAACGCCATAGAAGTTGCCGTTATACGCTTTTGCGTATTCGATCATTTCTCCTCGATTGATTTTTTGCCGGAATTCTTCTGGGGAAATGAAGTAATACGGATGGCCGTTGCTTTCGCCGGGGCGGATGGGGCGCGTCGTATTCGCAATATCTTTTTCTATCGGCAGGAGTTTTGCGAGGCCATCGATGATGGAGTCTTCGCCGGCGCCAGAGGGGCCAGAAATGATGAACAGATTTTTCATACTTTTTGTTTGAGAGTTTCCGGCAAAAACATCCTGTGTGAGCAGGCTGTTTTTATAAGCATTAAGCCTTGTCTTCTTTTGCCTCATTCGTTTCCTCTTCTTTGGCTTCTTCTTTCGCGGCCTTTTTTTCTTTGACTTCTTTGGCCGCGCCTTCTTTGATTGGGAGGAGCCCCATCCGGTGGCTCTTAGGTTCGATGGAGAGGATTTTCCAGGAGTAGGTCTCGCCTTCCTTGAAGATTTCCTCGATCTTCTTGCCCGGGTAGACTTCTTGGAATTCGCTGACGTGAGCCAGGCCGTGGATGTCTTTGTTCAGGTAGACGAAGGCGCCGAAGTGGTTGATCTTGTCCACCTTGCCTGGCACGATGTCGTTCACCTTGTATTTTTCCAAGACAGTGTTCCACGGATCTTCCTTGAGGGCTTTCATCGAGAGCGAGATGCGGGTGTCTTCGATGCCGATGATCTTGGCCTCTACTCTGTCGCCCGTTTTGATCACCTCTCGCGGATCATCGATGAGCTGCCAGGCCAGTTCGGAAATATGCACCAGCCCCTCCAGCTTCTCAGCCGGCTTCTTTTCGCCTTCTTTGGCCGGCTGAGCGAATTTCACGAAAGCACCGAAATCGACAACGCCGCTGACAACGCCCTCGACCACCTCGCCGACCCGGAGCAGGTTGATGATCTCGCGCTCTTTTTCGCTCTGGGCGGCTTTTTCGCTGACGATGAGTTTTTCATTCTCGCGATCGGCATCGAGGATGCGCACGTGGACTTCAGCCCCGATGAGTTTCTTCAAGAGGTCGAGGATCTTATTTTTGTCGCCGTCCTCGACGCGCGGGTAGTGTTCGCTCGAGAGCTGAGAAACCGGGAGAAAGCCCATAATGCCGTTGACCTCGATCATCAGTCCGCCTTTGTTGGCCTCGACGACCTTGGTTGTCACCACTTCGCGATTGGTGAGCTTGTGCTCGATGTCATCCCAGGACTTCTCGTAGGAGGCCTCGCGGATAGAAAGCTCGATGTAGCCATCCTCGTTCTCATAGTCCATGAGAGTGGCGGTGATGGCGGTGCCGACTTTCAGCTTGCCTTCTGGCCCGAGGCCATCGCGCATCTCTTTGCCGAGGACGATACCGGTGCCCAGCGGCCCCAGGTCGATCAAGGCGGAACTAGAAGCCACGTGGATGACGGTGCCGTGGATGACGTCGCCTACTTCAGGCACTTCCACGACGTGCTTGGCGAGGAGCTCGTCCATCGGCGTCGGATTGGCAATAACTTCTTTTTCTTTGGTCAGCGGGGCTTTAATCATATATATGTGGTTTGGGTGTGCGAGCCGCTCTCTCGCGATTAATGAATTATTGAGCGATAGGGGGGCCTTCTCTAAAACAAAAAAACACTGACAATAAACGAGAGTGTTTGGAGAACAGGGTCTAAATAGGATTACAGCATCCCGTATTCAGTTGTGTTATCCAATTACCTCAAAACCCAGTATAGCCGGACTTTTCATTTTTGGCAAGCCCCGTTACATGTTTAGGAATACCTTTGTTAATGGTAAGTGAAAGCCGATAGGCGACTACGTCTTACGTCTTTCCATAGAGTTACAATGTTTCTAAAACATGTAACTGGGGCAAGTCACCGTCGCTCGCGAGCGACGTGGCAAAGAGAAGTTTGTATCTTTGAAGCTAGTTTCGACTAAAGATTGTCAATTATTCTAGTTGCCTCAAGCCGCTCTGGATCCAGTTCTTTGTCTGCCATTTCCTGGGCTTCTTTTATGGCGGGTTCAAGTAAATCTAACGGAAAGCGACGAAGAAATTCTTCCCCCAACGCTCCCAGCCCCAAGCGCGCCTTATGAGTTCCGTCAGCTCCTGTTAAGGGTAGTACAATTTCTCTAATACCGTTGTTCATTCGGTAATCGACAGTATTATCTATAGTATCCAAGCGCCTCATGTCTTCAATGGCCAGCTTACCCTCTATATAGGTTTTGACTCCTGTCGCTGCACCGCTTCTGATACCCATTACTTTTGAGATATCTGCATCAGACATGGGAATCTCTCTTTCTTTTAGTATGGTTCTCAGGCACTTCTCAAAGGTGGCATGGGCTTGAATTTTAGCGGGGTCGTTTTCCATGCGTTTCTCAAATCTATCTGTACTCGCATCCTGGGCCTTTTCTTCTGCAGAGGCAGGTTTCCTTCTGCCCGACCCGTCTTCAAATTCCATAATTTTATAAGTTATTATTTAATGACTTAATACTACACCCACTTTATAGAGTAGGCAAACTGATTATAGCAGTGGTTAGAATTACAAAGAGATACTGATTTTTTGTCTAGACGGAGGGAGAAAAGAGTGCTAGAATGAGATAGGTCTGCTTGATGAAAAGAGAGACTTTTTGTATTTTTAGCCTTCTATGAACATCCAATACTACGGTGATTTTTGCTTCAAGATAAGCACCAAGCCGGCGGGGCGGGCGACGGAAGATATCATCATCTGGACCGATCCTTTGCAGAAAGGAGCCGGATTGCGTTCTCCGCAGAGCCAGGTAGATCTCGTGTTCTTGTCGCATGAAAAAAAGGAAGACGTACAAAGCGCGCTCAAAGAAGAAGTGATTATTTTTGATGCCCCCGGAGAATATGCTGCCAAGGGTGTTTCCGCGATGGGATTTCCGGCGTATCGGGACACCGAGGGAGGCAAAGAGCGGGGGCAAAATACCGTTTTTACTTTTGAGAGCGAGGATATCCATGTCTGTTATCTGGGAGCGCTGGGGCATGATGTCACGCCGGAGCTCTTGGAAAAACTGAATGGCGTGGATATATTATTCATCCCGGTGGGCGGGGCAGACACGCTTTCTGCCAAGGTGGCCGCGGAACTGGTGCGCAAGATCGAGCCGGGTATCGTCATTCCGATGCACTACAAGATTGACGGGCTGACGCTGCCGTTGGAAACAGAGAAGGCGTTCTGCAATGCGATGGGAAATTGCCCGAGAGAGGCGCTTCCTAAATTGAATATCAAAAAGAAAGATCTGGAAGGCAAGCCGATGGAGGTGGTTTTGTTAGAGAGGGGTGTTTGACAGTCTATTTCAAACAGAGTCTATTGTCATTCTGAGCAAAGCGAAGAATCCCGTTTTATAAAAGGTACAATACTTTCCTTTCGAGATCCTTCACTGCGTTCAGGATGACAACAAAGGTTCATTTATTTTCCCTTTTCTAGAGTACTTAAGACTGCTTACAAGCTATGGCGCGAGGATTGTGGGAGAAAATAGAGTGGGTGAGAGAGCAGCCGGAACATATCCGGATGCGCTATGTACTCGGCTCGCTCTTCGTTTCTATGGCATTTATTCTCGGTATTTGGTTCCTGTCACTGGCGGAGAGTTTTCAGAATATCAAGCAAGATGTGCCGACCGCCGCTCTCAAAGGCAAAGAGCTGTTGCCGAAAGAAGGGGTACCGTCGCTTAGCGGTCTCTTGGAACAGGCAAAACCTCTCGGGGTGGATGGGCAGGCAGAGAAGACGGGTCAAGAATATTTCAATGAACAATTTCAATCCGGAACACAAGATGCTGGCGAAGGTATCCCAAACGAGCAATCAACTCCCTAACAAATCATATGGAAGAAAAAGCCTTTCATGACGGGAAAATCGAAGCGCGCTCTATCACGGACGAGGTGCGGCAATCCTATCTCGATTATGCGATGAGCGTCATTGTGGCGCGGGCCTTGCCGGACGTACGCGATGGGCTGAAACCGGTGCACCGCCGCATCTTGTATTCGATGTGGTCAACGGGGCTGCGCGCCTCGGCCAAATTCCGCAAATCGGCTACCGTCGTCGGCGAAGTCTTGGGAAAATATCATCCGCACGGCGACACCGCTGTCTATGATACGATGGTGCGTTTGGCCCAGGACTTTTCTCTGCGCTATCCCTTGGTGTGGGGGCAGGGAAACTTCGGCTCCATGGATGGCGACAGCGCCGCCGCTTACCGCTATACCGAGGCCAAACTGGCGCCGATCGCCGAAGAAATGCTTCTCGATATCGATAAAGACACGGTGGATTTCGTTCCCAACTTTGACGGAATGCACGAAGAGCCGCTCGTCCTGCCGGCCAAGCTCCCGCAGCTCCTCTTGAACGGCACCGTTGGCATCGCGGTCGGTATGGCCACCAATATCCCGCCTCATAATTTGAGTGAATTGGTGGACGGCATCTGCCATCTGATCGAATTCCCCGACGCCAATGTGGATGATCTGATGCAGTTCATCAAGGGGCCGGATTTTCCGACGGGCGGGACTATTTACAACGCGAGAGATATCCGCGAGGCCTACGCTACCGGCAAAGGCCCGATCATGGCGCGCGCCAAAGCGGAGATCGTGGAAAGTAAAGCCGGGCAATTCCAGATCATCATCACCGAGATGACGTACGCGACGAACAAATCATCGCTCATTATGAAGATCGCCGAATTGGTGAAGGAGGATAAGCTTTCTGGAATCAAAGACTTGCGCGATGAGTCCGATCGGCAAGGCGTGCGCATCGTGGTGGATCTCAAGAAAGAGGCCTTCCCGCAGAAAGTCTTGAACACGCTGTATCAGATGACGGATTTGCAGAAGAATTTCAATGTCAATATGCTGGCGCTGGTGGATGGCGTGGATCCGCAGATCCTCACTCTCAAAGCCATCCTCGAGCATTACATCAAGCATCGCGAGAAAGTGGTGGTGCGCCGGACGGAGCACGATCTAGAGAAGACCAAGGATCGCGCTCATATCTTGGAAGGCCTGAAAAGAGCTCTCGATCACATCGATGCCATTATCGACGCAATCAAAAAATCGCCGACCAAAGAAGAGGCCCATGCGAACCTGATGAAAAAGTTCAAGCTCTCCGATTTGCAGACGACGGCCATTTTGGAAATGCGCCTGCAGACGCTGGCCGGATTGGAGCGCCAGAAGATCGAAGACGAGTTGGCAGAGAAAATGAAACTGATCGCGTATTTGGGAGATCTCTTGAAGCACCGCAAGAAAATTCTCGCATTGGTGAGGAGCGAGCTCACCCTAGTAAAAGAGAAATATGGCGATGAACGCAGAACCAAAGTGGTGAAAACCGGTGTGACGGAATTCAAGCAAGAAGATCTCATCCCCAATGATGAGGCGATCATCACGCTGACCGAAGACGGCTATATCAAGCGCATGAATCCGAGCGTGTATCGGGTGCAGAAGCGCGGCGGCAAAGGCGTGATCGGGGCGACTACCAAAGAGGAAGATCGCATCGCCCAAGTGCTTTCGATCGAAACGCATGACAACCTGATGTTCTTCACCAATACCGGCAAGGTATTTCAGACCAAAGCCTACGAGATTCCGGAATCCTCGCGCACTTCCAAGGGGCAGGCCATCGTGAATTTCTTGCAGGTGGCACAGGAGGAAAAAATCACCGCCATGATCGCTTTTTCCAATAACGATGCGTTCAAATATCTTTTTATGGCGACTGAGAACGGTACGATCAAGAAAAGCAAGCTGGAGGATTTCGAAAACGTGCGGCGGAGCGGGCTGATCGCTATCGGCCTCGACAAGGGCGACACGCTCGGCTGGGTGCGTCCGACGACGGGAGATGATGACGCGGTGCTCACGACTTCTGACGGGCAAGCCATCCGCTTCCGCGAAACCGATGTCCGTCCGATGGGGCGGAACGCCTCAGGTGTGCGCGGTATGAAACTAAAGGGCAAGGACAAGATCGTCGGGATGGATGTCGTTCCCAAGGGCGCCAAAGGATTGGAACTGCTCATTCTTTCCCAGAACGGCTATGGCAAACGCAGTGAACTGAAATCCTACAAGGTCCAGAAGCGCGGCGGATCCGGCATCAAGACCATGAAAGTGACGGCCAAAACCGGCAAATTGGTTGGTGCGGCGATCACCAGCCTGGCGGTCATCGAAGACGATCTCATCCTGACTTCCGAGAAAGGCACCATCATCCGCGTGCCGTTCAAGAGCGTGCCGCTCCTCGGCCGCGTGACGCAGGGCGTGCGCGTCATGAAACCCCAGCCCGGCGACGCCGTCGCGGCGTTTACTTTACTCTAATTGCTCGGTATACTGTTTGTCTACGGTAAGAAAAAGCATTTTTGTTATTTACTTATTTTCTATGAAGCTAACAAATTCTTTTGCGGCATTGCTGCCTAGGAGAAAAACGCGCGTCGTAGATGTGGGAGGTGTCGGCATCGGAGGGGATAACCCCATCCGGGTGCAGACGATGACCAATACGGATACGCTCGATATCGCCGCTACCGTGGCGCAAATCAAGGCTTGTGTGAAGGCGGGGAGTGAACTCATCCGTATCACAACTCCTACGCCGAAACATGCTCAGGCCTTGGGGCCGATCAGAGAGGCGCTCCTGAAAGATGGGATTACTGTTCCCCTTATTGCGGATATCCATTTTTTGCCAGCGGCGGCCTTTGAGGCTCTCAAATGGGCGGACAAGGTACGCTTGAACCCCGGCAATCTTTTTGATGGGAAAATTTTCCGCAATTTCGAATTCAATGACCAGAGCTACGCTGTGGAAATAGCCCGAATCGAGGAGAGCCTCCTACCTTTTATCGAAGCCGCGAAGCAATCAGGAAAAGTATTGCGTATCGGATCCAATCATGGCTCGCTTTCTGATCGGATACTGTCACGCTTCGGCGATACACCAGTGGGAATGGTAGAGGCGACGATGGAGTATCTGCGTATTTTTAAGAAACACGATTTCAATGATATCGTGGTAGCCTTGAAGTCATCGAATCCATTGGTGATGATCGAGTCCAATCGTTTGCTCATAGCGACGATGGATAAGGAAGGGATGGATTATCCGATCCACCTGGGAGTGACGGAAGCGGGCAACGGCGAAGAGGGCCGGGCGAAATCCACGCTTGGCATCGGGACGCTCCTTATGGAAGGCATCGGGGATACGATACGTGTTTCGCTCACAGAGGACCCGGCCAAAGAAATCCCAACGTGCTATGGAATTCTCCAGGCGACGCATCGGCGCATTACCCGGACAGAATTCATCTCCTGTCCTTCTTGCGGGCGCACCTTGTTCGATATCGAGCCGGTGACGAACACTATCAAAGAGCGCATGGGTCATCTGAAGGGTCTGCATATTGCCATTATGGGGTGTATCGTCAATGGTTTGGGAGAAATGGCGGATGCGGACTATGGCTACGTGGGCGGGGCGCACGGGCAAGTCAGTCTGTACCGCAAGAAGGAATTGGTCAAACGCAATGTGCCGGAGAAAGATGCGGTGGGGGAGCTCATCAATCTGATCAAGTCAGACGGGAAATGGGTAGAGGCGCAGTAGGAGGTTGAAGTAGGATTGACTTTAACTTATTATTAGGATATGGATAAAAAGAAACTATTCCTTTGGGCGCTCTATGACTTCGCGAATTCCATAATCTATGTGAATTTTCTGCTGTATTTTGCCCAATGGATGGTGATAGATGGGGGTCTTTCTGATTTTTGGTACAATGCGATTTTTGCCATAGCCACTCTTCTCCTCCTGTTTACCGCGCCAATCCTCGCGGCGCAAACTGACCGTAACGGCGGCAGAAAATACTTCCTCAATCTTTCCACCATTGGGACATTTATTGCTTACGGGCTGGCCGTGTGGGTTGCCTACATGGGAACGGGATATGTTATTTGGGTTGCGATATTTTTTCTTATTGGACAATATTTTTACCAACTTTCTTTTGTTTTCTATAATCCGATGCTTGCGGAAATAGCAGACGAAAAACATCGGGCACGCGCCTCTGGCATCGGCCAGTTTGCCAATGCCTGCGGGCAGGTTTTGGGTATCGGGGCGACCTTGACGCTGGCGGGAACCCGCCTCGGGCCATTATTCCCGGCGCTTATCGGCTTCTTCGCTCTCGCGTTGCCGATGATGATTTTCTACAAAGAGTCGCGCATACCATCTACGCCACTACGTTTCTCCGAGCTGAAAAACGATGCGAGCACATATGTTAAAAAATTCTACCAATTTTTTGCATTCTCAGTTGCCACTCCGATGCTCATCGCGTTTTTTCTTTTCAACGATGCCCTGCTCACATTGGGCAATAACTACTCGATAATTCTCGAGCGCGTTTTTGCTACGCCAGACATCACAAAGTCCCTCTTGCTTATGGGAGTCTTGGTTATGTCGGCGATCGGGGGTATCACATTCGGCTGGATAGCCGACCGTCTCGGTTCGCTCGTCGCGCTGAAAATAATACTGGCTGGCTGGCTGATAGTTCTTCCTCTTCTTGCCTTCGCGCCGACTTTCACTCTGTTCGCTATTCTTTCTGTCCCCGTCGGATTGCTTATCGGTTCGGTTTTTGCCGTCAGTCGGGCGTATTTGAGCACACTTTTGCCAAAGGAGGATATGGGGTATGGTTTTTCTTTTTACACGCTTGCGGAACGTTTTGCGACTTTTGTCGGACCGCTGACATGGGGGGCGATCATTACGCTCGGCGGAGCCAGTCAGCTCTCATACCGCGTCGCGATAATGAGCATGGCGGTCTTTGTACTGGCGGGATTGTTGGTTCTTCTTTTCTTCAGACAACGGACTAGTTCGCTACTCGCTAGGTTTGGAGCATGATTGCCAAAAGAGGGGAGGCGTGGTAGAGTGTCAATGTTAATTATTTATCACGAGCGGAGATTGGTTCACTAATGGTTTGGGCGCGAGCCCGCCAAAGGCGGGCGGGTCTCTAGCTGACATTAAGAGTTATGGCATTGACGCACAAGCAGAAGGAGAAGGTAACCGGCGCGGTAAAGCGTCACGAGAAGGATTCGGGTTCGCCGGAATATCAGATCGCGCTTTTTACGGAACAGATCAAGAAATTGACCCTGCACTTGAAAAAGAACAAGAAGGATTTTCATTCCCGCCGCGGACTTTTGAAAATGGTATCCAAGCGTAAGAAATTGATGAGTTACCTGGAAAAGACCAATGAGAAATCATACAAAGCAGTAGTGAAGACTTTGGGGCTTGATTAAGCCCTTTTGCTTTTTTAAAAGATATTATGGTTATTTAGCTATCCCGCCCCAATTCCGATTTTGTTTAGTGAAAGACTGGAATGAGTGGCTCGGAAACGCCTAGCGGCTCTCGTTTGAGTCGGTATAAATTTTTAATAATGAATTGAGGCGGGACGCTCATAAATGTAGCTTCTCGTTTCACTCGAAGACATTTATGGCGAAGTTTGCAGAACAAAGAGTGGGGGTGCTGGTGGATATTCAGAACCTCTATTACAGCGCGCGGGTGCTGTACAATAAAAAAGTGAATTTCAAGAATGTCCTCATGGCGGCGGCTGAGGAGCGCAAGTTGATCCGGGCCATTGCCTACGGCATCAAGACGGTGGAAGCCACAGAGGAAAAGTTTTTTGAGGCGCTCCAGAAAAGCGGTTTCGAGGTAAAGACCAAGGACCTCCAGATTTTTCCGGACGGATCCAAGAAAGGCGACTGGGATGTCGGTATTGCCGTGGATGCTATCAAGATGGCGGCCAAGCTCGATGTCATCGTCATCGTTTCCGGTGATGGGGATTATGTATCGCTCGTGGAATATATCCAGAGCACGTATGGCTGCCGGGTGGAAGCCATCGCTTTCGCGGAGTCAGCCAGCCAAAAGCTGGTGGAGAAGGTGGATGATTTCATCAACCTCTCCCAGAACAAGAAACGCTTTCTGATATAAAACTTGAGACGTGAAACAAAAAGAAACCCCACGGATTCTTTTTTGTTTGAGTTTCTTGTCATCTCGACTGAGTCTTCGAGTGGAGAGATCTCGCTCTATGGTTTTTCAAGAAATACAAGATTCCTCGACTACGCTCGGAATGACAAAGTGAAATAAACCTTGCAGGCTTTGTATAAAAAGTAAAAACCGGGCGACACAAGTTCTGTGCTCCCGGTTTCTGATTCAAGTCTTCACGTAGGCAGTCGCGAAATTAGTGCGCGAGCGAAAGGTCGAGCGAATGACCTTCTTTGACATGGGTCACCAGGGCTCGGGATCCTTTGGCACCGTAACGCGCTTTGAGCACTTTGCGGACGTCTATCAGGCGCTGGACTACCATATCCAGGCTTTTACCATTCTGCAGATCAGCATCGGGGAGGATGGTTTTCTGTTTTACGAGGAACTGCTTGAATACCCAAGCTGTCCCCTTGGACATCACAGTATCTTTTCCCTCCAGCGAGATAATTTCTTGTCCCTTGCGCAGGTGATCATTTGCTTTTTTGGTTGATGCACGTTGTAGAGTTTTGCTAGCTGCCGATTTCTTGCCGGGCTTGCGGCGTGCTTTTTCTTCGGCAGTAAGTTCGGCTGCACGGCTAATCCCGATTTCGGATATGTGACCAAGTTGCAGGAGAGCCTTGTCGATAGTTGAAACTTCGGCCATAAGCAGTGTCCTTCGCGCCAACAGAAGTTCCGCTCCTTTTTCCACCTGCTTGATTAAGGTGGCGCTGTCACTATTGTTGGTTGCATCGCGCTTGTTTTTCATGGTTTTCCTTTTCGGTTGAGCGGCCGCTGGTGGCCGGACGGGCTTCAGTTGATTTACGGCAGGTGGAGCAGTGGGTTCGGGAGGAGGCGGTGGAGATTCCGGTCGGAGTAATAAGAGTGGTCTAACCCTCGATCCGATTTTTGGTAGCTTTGGTGAGCCACTCCCGGGGTTCGTCAGAAAAGCCGGTATTTCAACTCGGTTACCATTTTCAGGCAAAGCTGCCGGTGGTTGAGCTCGGGCAGGTGATGGCGTGCTTGGCATATCAGTACCTCCTTCAATGGCTCGGAGTTCAGCTGTCCTTGGCCTCCCTCTTCGTGAAACGCTCAGGTCGACATCTCTTTCTACATCTTCACCATCGTTCCACGGGAAAAAATCATCGTTTCCCCTGCGTGCAATCCCGCCAAAATGGACAGTATTATCGCTGGCGTCATCTTCATATGGCGTAGTTATATTGAGGATTTTTCGCGCGCCGATGGCTACATTTTTGGTGCAACTCGAGCCTTCATAGCACCCAGCGATTTTCAAAGCGCCAAAGTCGAGGAGATCTGCGCTGCTCTTTTCTCGCATAGGGGCGATTCCAAAAATAGCAAGCTTGTGTTCCTTGATGATTTTGATTAGCTCACCAGGAGTGTCAACACCTCGTAGCCTCAAGACAACGAGTCTGAGGCTTGGATATTTCCCAAGCATTGCTTCGAGGCGAACTCGGAATTCCTCGATGGTAACAAAACTTGTGACTACCCCAAACAACTTGTAATGAGGGAGTCGCGCTTTGACGCCGCTGAGAAAATCAGTAGCACCGTTGCCAGCAGAGCCTAGACCTATGAGCAAAACAAGCGGCGGCTGAGATGCGGCCTTCAGTATGTTTTTCGCGAGCGCCATGGTAGAGCCCTTTCTTGGTTATTCAGTTATTAACGGACATTGATTGGAAGCTAGCATAGGGATCGGCCTTTTGGCAACCCCGTTAGAGAAAAGTCGCTGCAAGCCCCGTTAGAATATCTATTCTAACGGGGCAAGCGACTGAAGTCGCGCCAAGGGCGTAGCGTTCTCTAACGGGGTTGACAAAAGGCAGTATTTTCGGTAGAGTGCGGGAGTAAATATATTCACCCAGCACCTTTCAGGATTCTTTTGCGATTTCGTCGCGTGGATGAACGGAAATATAAACCCTTCTCGCAGAGCTTAACACTCTGAGGTGAAGGTGCTGGGTTCATTAACAACCTTTTTTTTGGACAGGGAAGACTTGAAAAGAGTTCAAATCTCAAAGATCAAAGAGTAAAGCTTTTACCCACGCATCAGCCCCATTTTAACGGGACTGTACGGGGTTCCGCTAAGGCTTCACTTTCCGACTTTTGTGCTTTGAATCTTTTGTTCTTCTTTTTCTTGTCTGAAAACAGGTACGCACATATGCAAGAAGAGAAGAAATGGTCTTTACAATTGGGAGGCCGCGAATTGACCATCACAACCGGTCTTTTGGCACAGCAAGCTAATGGTTCCGTCACTGTGCGCTATGGTGATACGGTCGTTTTGGCAGCGGCCACGATGAGCAAGGGGGCGTCGAAAATCTCGGGGTATTTTCCCTTGATGGTGGATTATGAAGAGCGTTATTATGCCGCGGGAAAGATCAAGGGCTCGCGCTTCATCAAGCGGGAAGGGCGTCCGTCAGACGACGCTGTTTTGTCGGGTCGCGCCGTAGATCGGACGATTCGTCCTTTGTTCAACAGTCGGATGCGCAACGATGTTCAGGTAGTGGTGACTACGCTGTCATATGACGGCGAAAACAATCCTGATACGGTGGCGATGATTGCGGCCTCGGCGGCATTGACTCTCTCGGATATCCCGTGGGGTGGCCCGATCGGGGCAGCGCGTGTCGGTATGGCGGAAAACGGTTCGCTCATCCTCAATCCAAGTGCCGATGAGAGTAAGGCCAGCGCTCTCGACCTGCTCCTTTCCGGTACGCAGGACAAGATCAATATGATCGAAGCGGCCGCCAAGGAAGTGACGGAAGATAAGATGGTGGAAGCTTTTCAGTTCGGATTTGAGGCGATTCAGAAAATCACCGCTTTTATTGAGGGCATCCGTGCCGAGGTAGGCAAGGAAAAGTCCGCTCCGGCGCTGCTTCGTGGTACGGATGAATTTGAAACCCAGGTGAAAGCCGCTTTTCTTAAGGAAGGATTGGCGGAAGCGCTGTATCTTCTCCCGAAAAAAGCTATGGAAGAGGCGATGGCAGATCTTTCTACGAAAGTAACTGCTTGGGCGAAACAAGCTTTTCCGGAGCAAGCGTCTTTGGATGAACTTCTCACGCTTATTTCAGATGAAGCTGCCGACGAAATTGTTCATAAAAATATCCTGAAGAGCGAAAAGCGTCCGGATGGCCGTAAGTTGACGGAGATTCGTCCTATCTGGTGCCAAGTGGGCATACTGCCGCGGACCCACGGAACCGGTTTGTTTACGCGCGGTGAAACGCAGGCCCTGACCGTGACGACGCTCGGCGCGCCTGGTGATCAGATGGTGATAGACACGATGGAAACGGATGAGAAGAAACGCTATATCCATTTTTATAACTTTCCTCCGTATTCTGTCGGTGAAGTGAAGCCCATGCGCGGTCCGGGGCGGAGAGAGATCGGCCATGGAGCGCTGGCGGAAAAAGCCCTTATGCCGATCCTGCCTTCCAAAGAAGAGTTCCCATACACGATTATTCTGGTTTCCGAAGTGCTCTCTTCCAACGGTTCTTCTTCCATGGCATCAACCTGTGGTTCCACACTTTCGCTTATGGACGCTGGCGTGCCGATCAAAAAACCGGTCTCCGGCATCGCGATGGGCGTCATCACCGGCCAGGACGGCGCATACAAGGTGCTGACGGATATCCAGGGATTGGAAGACCACTACGGCGATATGGATTTCAAGGTGGCCGGCACTATCGACGGCATCACGGCCATGCAGATGGATGTCAAGATCGACGGACTGACGCCGGAGGTACTCAAGGTAGCTGTCGCCCAAGCGAAAGTCGCTCGTTTGGAAATTATGGAAAAAATGCTTTCAGTTATTCCAGCACCGCGAGCCAATTTGTCGGCGTACGCCCCACGGATCATTACGCTGCATATCAATCCGGAGAAGATCCGCGATGTCATTGGGCCTGGCGGCAAGATGATCAATCAGATAATCGATGAGACGGGTGTGTCCATCGATATCGAGGATGACGGTTCGGTCTTCATCACTTCCACAGACGAAACGAGCGCCAAACAAGCCGTAGAATGGATCAATAACATCACGCGCGAAGTGAGGGCTGGGGAGCTTTTTCAGGCGCGCATTACCCGGATCATGAACTTCGGAGCGTTCGCGGAAGTGCTGCCAAATCAGGAAGGTCTGATCCATATCTCCGAGCTGGCCGACAGGCGCGTGGAAAACGTGGAGGACGTCGTTCATGTTGGTGACATCGTGCCGGTCGTGGTGAAAGAAATCGACAGCCAGGGGCGCATCAACCTTTCGCACAAGGCCGCTTTGCACAAGATGAATCAAGATAATTGACAAGAGATGCGTGACTCGCCCCGTTAGAAGTCTGTCAAAATCAACTATGAAAGTTCCACCGTTTTAAATTTCTTTAGCCGCTTGTTTTTATTCTATATCCCAAGTCAGACTTCTAACGGGGTAAATGCAAAAAGAAAAAATTTGGTGTATAATGAGGGGGAGGTGATACTCCCTCTTTTATATAAATTTAACTTTTCTTGCTGCGTATGGCATTCTCATGGTTTTCAAGAAAACAACCAGCTGACAAGGAAGCGAAAGAAGAATTAAGCAATCTTCTCGGGATAGTGCGTACTATGAAAGATGATCTCGAAGATGTCCGGAACGGAAGACAGGGTACGTCGCCGGATCAGGCTGAGAAACAGGAAGACAAAAATAATTTGTCTCAGAAGACGGTTAACCCATTCAGCGAAGAGGGGGAAAAAGTACTTCAGGCGCGAGACAAAGCGGGCGGCGGGCGGGCGGGAAACCCGTTCGGCGTTATATCCCGACCAAGCAATACTCCCTCTCCCAATGATTCTCAGAGCCAGCCTTTGAAATATAGTTTGTCTGGGCTCACACCTGAAGGAGGCGAAGTGCTCACCGACCGACCTGGGAAAAACCATCAGGCTCTTTGGATGTGGATTATCGTGGCCCTGATGTTTGTTATCATTGCCGGAGGGGTGTTCTACTTTTTCTCCCAGAGGAATCAGATGGAGACAGAAGACCCCTCTCTTTTACCGGATACCACTTCTATCCCAAAGAATGCAGAGGAGCCTGCCACCCAAGATCTGCCTTATGCTTTAGACAAGCCAAACTACATTTCTTTCAATACGGAGACGGTTTCTCTCGAGGATATCAGGAAGACGCTTTCCCAAGCGGCCCTTCGTATGAAGGCAGGAAACATTGTTCAGCCGATAGAATTTTTAGTAACCGATCAAAACAACAATCCTCTCGCGTTCAACCGGTTCGCTTTTCTTCTGACACTTGACCTCGCTCCGGATGTGGCGGCTCTGGCGAACGAAAACTTCTCGCTTTATATGTATAATGACGACGGACGCGCGCGCCTCGGATTGGCCCTCACTTTTAGGGATGCACCGGCCGCCGTGCTGGCTCTTGCCAAGACAGAGACTGCCTTGCCGTATGCTTTTCAAAATCTCATCCTTGAGCCGAATATCTCCGTCTCTAAAATCACTCCTTTCCGTTCCAGCGCTTACAACCAAGTTGCTGTCCGTTTCGCCAATGTGAGCGCCGACCAGAATGTGTCGTTCGACTATGCGCTCGCTGGCAATCAGTGGTTTATCGGAACAAGTAAAAACACTTTACGGGCGATATTGGATATCAATAAAAAATAGGAAAATTGGCCTTACAAAAGCAAAATATTGAGCAGTAAAAAAAAGTAAATTATTTATTTTTAGAATGCTAGGGGAGAAAAAAAATAATTATTTGCAAGCAATCAAATAAAAGGCTTCAAACAACGCCATACGACACCAAAGCGATTGACCAAGGCAATTATTTCTGGTATAATGGATAGGTAATGAATAGAACTTTGACAATTGCTTCCTTCAGAACCGTTTCTTACGTGAACGGTGGAAGAGTTCCCATCACAATTCCCCCTAATTGTGAAGGGGACTCTTCCACTTTTCAAGCGCCGCGACAAAGTTCGCGACCGCCTCGCCCTAACACGAGGACCCAAAACAAAAACAAAGTTTACTCCCGAGAAATAAAAAAATCTGGAGAAAAACAAAAAGAAACAAAAAATTGTTCCTTAAGAAACAAAGGCCTAGTGCCAGAGAACGGTGGAGGGAGAAGTGTTTGCCAGTTAGGACAAACGCGATGGGGCATGAGCACAAACTACAGGAATGTAAATTGGATTACTGAGGCTTTCTCACCCGAAGCCAGGTAACCGACATACCTGTTGGCACATGCAACGTTCGGGCGTACAGCCAAGTATTTATTTATTGGGCGTCGTACGCCCGGACACCAACATTCTTGAAAGTGATAAGTGATAAGTGATAAGTGATAAGTGATAAGTGATAAGTGATAAGTGATAAGTGATAATGGATAAAGGGATATGAATGGCCGATGAGCCGTTTTTTTGTTGCTTCTCTACGCTTTAGCGTAGCTAGAAGCAACAATCCCGCCGTAGCCTTGGCGTAGGCGGATGTGTTTGTCTGCGCGATAGCGCAGGTATAAACAACAACCCTGTCCGTAGCTTTAGCGTAGGCGGGTGTGTCCGTCCGCGAGACTTTGAGCGGCCACGAACAACAATCCCGCCATAGCCTTGTGCGAAGGAGGCAACGAAGGTGAGCGTGACCTTATGATGTGATATGATAATCACGTAATTGATTACGTAAGTACTATGTGGCCGTGGAAGAAAAAAGAGCGGTGGAAAGTCTTGCCGGGTGATTCTCTGGGAACGCTGGGGGAGAAATTGGGCTGTCAGTACTTGGAAAAGAAAGGCTACAAGATTGTGGAAGTGAATTATAAAAATCCGAAGGGGAGGCGTTTGGGGGAGATCGATATAATCGCTACCATAGGAAAGAAAATTGTTTTTGTGGAAGTGAAAACCAGAGAAAAAAGCGGACTGGCTTTCGGATTGCCCGAGGAGAACATCAACCGAAAAAAACTTCACAAGTTGCAAAAAATCGCCGCATACTATTTGCGCCAGAATAAGTGGCTGGATCGGGAGTATGCCTTTGACGCTCTTTCTATCGTGTACGATGGGGTGGCGAGAAGCGCGAAAATCCGCCATTTGGAGAGTATTTTTTTCTGAGACGTTCCCCCATCCTATCTTGAGTTCTTCCTAACTATTTCTCCATCCAAAAATCTTTGGTGAAGAAATAGTTTTTTCATTTTCCAAAACATTTACAAAGAAATCATAAGAGCTGTCCTTGCTCAACGGCACATTAGTCGCTATACTGTAGTCGATGAAGTAAGGGTTAATTTCTTGAAACAGATTATTATGACGCTGGATATCACGCTCATGAGTGAGCTCAAACAAAAACTACTGGAAGAAAAAGCTCATTTAGAGGTAGAGCTTGCTCGCCTTGGAAAACCCACGGGCGTTATTGGTGATTATGAAACGACTATTGAGGAAATCGGTACCGACCCGGACGAGAATGCTACCGAAGTAGAAGGGTATGTCGACAATCTCGGAGTGGAATCTAATCTTGAGGGGCAGCTGAAAGACGTCTTAGCCGCTTTGAAAAAAATGGATCAAGGGACATACGGAGTGTGCGAGAAAACTGGCAAGGAAATCAGTGTTGAGCGTCTGAAGGCGTACCCGGCCGCCCGGACCGCCATCTAATCCCGCTTAGCGGGATGAATTTGTAACTCGGCAATGCTATGAGGTTTGAGAAAGTAGGGCGATTGATGTTCTTTGTCGCCCTTTTTCTTTGCTTACATTTTCTTTTGCGATTATGGGTGATTGATGCGGACGAGTTTTCGGCACTGTGCAATTACGGCGGACCGCTTGGAATGATGATTCCGAAATGGTTGTTCGGGCCGGCACTCTTTGCCATTTCAGTTTTTTTGGTTGTACAATGGTGGAAGGAAGAATCTTTTTTGCGAGAGTGGCCGTGGCTTCTGATTTTATCCGGAGGACTAGGGAATCTCTCGGAACGCTTCTTCTTTGGCTGTATCACGGATTACATCGCACTGCCATTTTTTCCGCTGTTCAATGTTGCTGATGCTTTGCTCACCCTCGGGGTTTTAGGTATCATTATCCGATGGAACTGTGGACTTGCAAAGAATAAAGAATAAAGGATAAAGCGTAAGAAGTTAAAGAGAAAAGTACTATGCAATTTCAAGAACTGCTCGAATACATACAATTTTTGAATAAATTCACCGCTATCAAAAGGACAGTGAAAGTGTCTGAGGAAGACAGGCTTGAAAGCGACTCGGAACACAGCTATCAGCTGGCGCTGGTTGGTTGGTATGTTTCAGAAAAACTCGGGTTGGATTTGAAAAAAGACTTGATACTCAAGTATGCGCTTGTGCATGATCTTGTAGAGGTCTACGCGGGAGATACTGATCCGTACAATCACTCTCAAGACTTTATCGCTTCGCAGAAGGAAAGAGAAGAAGGAGCATTGGAAAAAATCAAGAAAAAACTGCCTGATTTTCAGAGTCTCCACGAAGCGATCGAAAAATATGAATCCCTTACTGATAAGGAGGCGAAGTTCGTTTATCTGCTGGATAAGATCCTGCCGGTTATCAACACGTATCTTTCGAAAGATGCTTACTATTTCAAGAGCGGGGTGTCGTATGAGCGTTGGAAAAAACATCTGGATACCAAGCGCCTCAAGGTTGATTTTGATGAAAAGTCTTTTCAAGATTTACTTGAGCAAATAATTTCCTTTTTCAGAAGTGTCGATAAGAATTTTTTCAAAGAGTAACTTAAGTTGTATGAAGAATAAGTTGTATACTGATTTGTCTAAAGTGTGCCATTCCTTCTATAGGTTATACTTTCCGCATACGACAATAGCAACAGTGATAGATAAGCAACTTAAAATGAACAAATGCAAAAGAATAGTTTTTTTCGGAGGGTTGATTGATGTAGCAAAAATATTGAAGAGAAAAGGGTATGTTATAACCTTTGTGGATTACACGCAAGAGATGGTTAATGAGGCAAAAAAGAAGCTAACGGGTGTTACTTGTTTGAAGTCGGATATGCGCGACCTTCACCTCAAAGTAAAACAGGACGCCATAGTTTTGATGGGAAGAATTATGACGTATATGTACACGGACAAAGATGTGCTGAAGGCATTGGGGGCATTCAAGAAAAATCTCAAATCCGGTGGACTCATACTCATTGATAATTATGAAACTGGGAAAATTGGCAAAGGAAATTATTTTAATGGTCAAATAGTAGTAAGACAAAATAAACACATCATAAGAAGACTTTCTAAAATTGCAAAAAAACAAGCAATACCAACTTTATACATGTGGCGCTGTATTTACCAGGAAACAATTGGTGGCGAAAAAACCATATTCAGGGATGATAACCATATATTGAGAAGCTTTACGAAAAAAGAGATGGAGGCTTTGATCAAAAAATCAGGATTACATTTTGTAAAGGATGTTTCAAACTTTGAAAGAAGAAGTTTTATAACAATAGCTAAGAGCTAATTATCTTTATCTGTAGTTTCCGTTTCATAATTCACAATTCTTAATTCCTAATTCATCTTCAAATATGTCAGCCAAAGTGTATTCCGCGACGACTCTCGGATTGGAAAGCGTTTCTGTGGAAGTAGAGGTGGATGTCTTGCCGGCCGGGCTACATAATTTTACGTTGGTCGGGTTGCCGGATACGGCGATCAAAGAGTCGCGTGACCGGGTCAGCGCGGCGCTCAAAAACAGCGGTTTCAAGCCGCCTCATCAGTGCGGTCGCGTGACAGTCAATTTGGCGCCGGCCGATCTGCCCAAGAATACGCCGATTTATGATTTGCCGATGGCGCTCGGATTCCTTTTGGCGACGGAACAGCTTTCTTTTGATCATCGAAAAAAAATATTCATCGGGGAATTAGCGCTCGATGGTAAAGCACGCCGGGTGCAGGGAGTTTTGCCGATCACTTTGTATGCGAAGGAAAAAGGTTTTACGGAAATATATGTTCCGGAGGAAAATGCTTATGAAGCGGCACTTGTCAAAGGGATTGATATTATTCCCGTGAAGAATCTTTTTGATGTTGCCAAACACCTCTGTGGCGAAAAGTTGATAGAGCCTTTTGTGCGGGAAGAAGTGATATTTTCTACAGAGGAACACGAAGGACTGGATATGTCCTATGTGTTGGGTCAAGAACATGCCAAGCGGGCGCTGGAAATCGCGGCGGCGGGCGGGCACAATACGCTCTTTATCGGTCCGCCGGGATCGGGGAAAACGCTTCTTGCGAAAACATTGCCGACTATCCTGCCCAAGTTGGATCTGGAAGAAAGCTTGGAAATAACCAAGATATTTTCAATAGCCGGCCGGTTGCCCAAAGATAAGGCGCTCATTATGACGCGGCCGTTTCGGGCTCCGCACCATACGGCGAGCGCGATATCGCTGGTGGGCGGTGGAACGTTTCCGAAGCCGGGAGAAATCAGTCTGGCGCATCGGGGCGTGCTCTTTCTCGACGAATTCGCGGAATTCTCTCGCTCTGTTCTGGAAAATCTGCGCCAGCCGCTGGAAGACGGCGAAATCACTGTCTCGCGCGCCAAAGGGTCGCTGCAGTTCCCGGCACGTTTCATGCTGGTGGCGGCGATGAATCCTTGTCCATGCGGCCACGCGGGAGATCCGCAGCGCGCCTGTGCTTGCTCGCCATTCCAGGTAGCGCGTTACCGGCAGAAAATCTCGGGACCAATTCTCGATCGGATCGATCTGCATATCGATGTGCCGCGGGTGAAATTCGAGAAATTGGAGAGCAAGGAGACCGGCGCGGAAAAAAGTACTGCCATCAGGACGCGGGTAGAGAGCGCTCGGGCCATCCAGAAAAAACGTTTTGCGGAAAAAGCTTGCCGAACGAACGCGGAAATGACCAGCCATATGGTGAAAGAATTCTGCGCGCTGAATGATGCAACGCGGGAAATCTTGCGTGGCGCTGTGACGAGCATGAAACTTTCCGCTCGCGCTTATATGCGTATTTTGAAAGTAGCGCGTACGATTGCTGATTTGGCAGGCGCCCCTGCAATCTTGGTGCCGCACTTGGCGGAGGCACTCCAGTATCGGTTTAAGGAATGAATCATGAATCATGAATCAAGAATGGAAAGAAGGGAAAAGAAAAAGAAAGGATTAAAACTCTTTTCTTTTTTCATCATACTTCTGTTTTTCAGCGCGCTAGCTTTTAGCTATTTTTGGAAGACAAAGTCGGAAGAGTGGAATAAGAGTGATAAAAAAACAATTATCGTCATCGATGGTGGGCTGGAGTTTTCTTTTGTTAATGTGGCGGAAAAAACTGTCGGAGAGTTTTTGGCTGCGAAAAAGTTATCTTTGTCAGAGGGAGACAGCGTTTTCCCAAATGAAGATGTACCCCTTTTTTCCGGAACACGCATTTTTGTTGGGCGCGCACACGAAATGAGGGTCGCGGTAGATGGGGGAGAACAGATACTCCATACGCAGGCAATGACAGTAGGGCGGGCGCTTGAGGAGAGCGGCATTGCGATGGATGAAGATGATATCGTCAAACCGAGTCGCGATACGTTTGCTGAAAGCGGCATCAAAGTAGTCATCACGCGAGTGCAGATAGAAGAACAATCCGTCGACAAACTGATCGCATTCCCTAAGAAAACGAATGAAGACGACAAGCTCTCTTGGCGCAAAATGATTATCACTCAAAAGGGTGAGAAAGGCATTGACCGGCTGACATATCGCGTGAGCAAGCATGACGGCCAGGAAGTGAATCGCAAGCTTCTGAAAACAGAAACCATCAAGGCGCCCGTCACGGAAATTACGACCCAGGGTACCTACGTCAAAGTGGGGAAAACTCACAAGGGGGCTGCCTCATGGTATGCTTTTACGGGGACGATGTCTGCGGCCAACCCGTGGCTCCCCATCGGGAGTTATGTGCGGGTGACCAATGTGGAGAACGGGAAAAGCGTCATCGTGCGTATAAACGACCGCGGACCGTTCGTGCTGGGGCGCATCATCGATCTCGACAAAGTAGCCTTCCAAAAAATCGCTTCTATCGGCGCCGGAGTTATCGGCGTGACGATGGAAGAGATAATTAATTGACTGAGACTTTCGTAGGTGGCGCGTTATTCTGAGCTTACAAATGTTCTAGCGGCCGCTAGAACATTTGTAACGGATAGGAAGGGATTTTTTCTATAACGTAGTTGAAGGATCACTAAGCACTCCACTTGACTAAAGTACTCCACTATGCTAAAGTGGACGTATGAACTGGAAAACCCCTCAAAAGAAGCAATTAGTAGACGCCGTGCTGGCGCTTCAAACACGCCAAGAAGCACAGCGTTTTTTGCGTGACTTAATGACGGAAACGGAGATTATAGAATTTGCCAATCGTCTCGAGGCGGCCTCTCTTTTGACCCAGAATGTTTCATATAGCCGTATCCAGAAAAAAACCGGCCTTAGTGCCACGACTATCGCCCGGGTTTCCAAGTGGCTGGGAGGAACAGAAGGCGGATATAAAACAATTTTCAGCAGACTGCATCATCATAACTCTTTTTTTGAGAAGAGGTCGTGATGATATTTGTTGTATTTATTTTTTCCACCCCTTCTCAAAAAGAAGGGGTTTTGCTTTTGTGAAACCAAATATCCTTTAACAATCTGATGGAGAAAACTATGTTGAAACTCGCTCTGCCAACTGGCCGTCTACAAGAACCTGTATTGCAACTTCTACGGGATGCTTTCATAAACTTCGAATATGAAAGCAGAAAGCATACGCTACCGATCCAAGGTTATGCATCTGTTTCTGAAGCCGTGCTGATGCGTTCCAAGCAGATACCGGAGCTCGTAGCTCAGGGCCATTACGATATCGGTATTTGTGGTTTAGACACCGTACATGAGAGTGGTAGAAAAGTGGAAATTTTGGAAGATCTTTCATCCAGGGACAGTTATGGAAAACGTTCCGGAGAGAAAGTCGACATCGTACTTTTTGGCGCTAAGAAAGATGGTTACTTCTTTTGGGAAAATATGCCTCGCATCAAAGTATTATCAGAGTATCCACGAATGACCCGCGCGTTTTTTAACAAACGGGGAGGCCTGTGGAAGCGCATAAAAGTTATTCCAAGTGCCGGCTCCAGTGAAGCGCACGTTCCAGCTCACTTTCGATGGGGAGTGTGCGCGACCGAAACTGGAGAAAGTCTTGCTAAGAATGACCTGGATGTCATAGATATTGTCTTCAGCTCATCAATCGTGCTGGTTGCCAATCGAAAAGCTTTGGTGAGGAAGGAAAAAAGTGAAGAAATCCGAGGATTCAGACATCAATTGAGCGGCGCTGTTAAAGCCAGGGAGAGCATCCTCCTTAAAATGAATGTGCCGTTGAAGTGTCAGGCTCAGATCATTCGTCTCTTGCCAGCGATGCGTAAGCCGACGGTTTCACCGCTGGCCGGTATAAATGATTTTTCAGCCATTGAATCAGTAGTGCCGAAATCGGTACTCAATATGCTTATTCCGAAATTGCTCAAATTAGGAGCAGAGGGGATTATTATTTTACCGCTTCTTTCTGTTATCGAAAAGTGGTAATTGATAAAGGCCTACTCTTATCTGTCTGTTAACAAGAAGTTTAACCACACCGTTCGTCTGAAGCCCGCGAGGATAATTCTGGGCTTCTTTCTTTTGCTTAAAAATGAGGGTATGCTAGCATTCATTGTGTGTCGTAATGAAAGGAAATCTTATACGCTCATGAAAAAGGTCAAAGCCAAAAAATCACTGGGGCAGAATTTTCTTCAAGACGTTGAGATTGTTGAAAGGATTTTTGAAGTTGCAGACGTTTCGTCTATAGACTGGGTCTTCGAAATCGGGCCGGGCACGGGGGTCTTGACGGCCGTTTTGGCAAAACGGGTAGAAAAAGTGCTGGCTATCGAACTGGATCATCAGCTTGTCGCGCGTTTGCAGCAGCAATTCGTTGATTCTCAAAGCGTTTCTATCCTGGAGGGGAATATCTTGGAAATAGATATGAAAGAATTGCTCGAGACATCCGGGTTTACCGAGCATCCCTACAAGATTATCGCCAATATCCCGTATTACATCACGGCACCCATCATCAAGATGCTCCTTTCGCTCAAACATCAGCCAGTGTCATTGACGCTTATGGTGCAGGATGAGGTAGCGGAGCGCTTGGCAGCGCGGCCGGGGAGCATGTCGCTTTTGTCTCTTATGGCGCAGTACTATGCCACTGTCGAGAAGAAATTTTTCGTGCCGAAGAAAGCTTTTGATCCGGTGCCGAAAGTCGATAGTGCGGTGATCCGGATCATCCCGCGGCGAGCCTATGACCCAGAGGAAGATCGGAAGGTGTTCCGTCTGGCTCGAGCCGGGTTTGCCGCGCGCAGGAAGACCCTGGTGAACAACCTTTCCTCCAGTTTGTCTATCGCGAAAGCAGCGGTAGAAGAAAAATTGCAACAGCTCGGGTTGCGCCCCGACATCCGGGCGCAGGCGCTTTCTGTAGAAGATTGGGAGCGTTTGGCAAAAATATTTTAAAAAAGAAGAGAAAAAATTGTCAGTCCGTAGAAGGCGGTGATGGCGAGGATGATGCCGGGGAGTTTGCGGTAGGCGAAAAATGATCGTTCTTCATCGGTGCCTTGTTGCAATGACCAGAAGGAAAGACTGCCGAAGAAGAGAGCGGGCAAGAAAAGCGAGCGGGCGCTCAAGATGAGCGGACTGAGGACATAGAGGAGGAGAAGAAGGCTGCCGATAAGCAGCTTGGCTTTTTCCGTGCCGAGAAGGATCGGGAGAGTATAGACATGATCAAGCTTGTCGCCGCGCACATCTTTGAAGTCTTTGATGGGCAGGCACAAGGCATAAGCGGCAAAAAGAAAGAAAAGAATCGGGAGCGGCAGGGCGTGCAGGCCGTTTTCGGGAGAAACGGCGAGAAAACCTGTGATGAGAACGAGAAGACCGGCGAAAGCGGCAAACACCGTTGCCAGAAGCGGGAAGCGTTTGAGGCGGAGCGGCGGGGCGGAATACAGCCAGGCCAGCGCCTGATAGCTGAGCAAGAGAAGCAGGGCCGAAAAACTCACGATGCCGGAGAGAATGAGCGAGGCGATGAAAAAGAGAGCCCCGAAAGTCTTGTAGAGTTCCAGCGGGAGAGCGTTTTGAACGAGCGGGCGAGATGGATTGGTTTCCCTATCGATCTTGGTGTCGTAGCAATCATTGACGACGACCGAGGCGAGCCAGGCGCTTTCGACTGCACAGAGCAAGACGACTGCGCTCAGGATATGGAAGAAATCAAAGGTGAGAGGTGCCTCGGTGAAAAATAATGCGAGTGTCATACCCAAAAAGAGGAGACCGCCGTGATAGATGACTTGCGGCAAGCGGGCATTTTTCCACAGGGCGATGAAATATTGCGGATATTCGCGGCGGAGGAGCGCGGCAGCGAGCAAAATGCTGAAAGCTCCGTAGACGATGCTCATTTTCACGTTAAGCACGCTGCGGAAGTCTGTCAGGTGGCGTGCGAAAATATTTTCCGGTGTGAGGAAAAGCGCGGCGACGTCGTTCTGATTGATGGCGAGGAAACTTTTTTGGAAAACGAGCAAGAACAGCGTCAGCCAGGACGGGAAGGTGCCGAGAATGAAAAGAATAGCGTAGGCCAGAAAAGAAACTATGAGCGCCTTTTTAATTCGCTGTGATTTGATGAAAGTGTAGAGGCCGAGGGCGATCGTTACGATAACGACTTCGACCCGCACGCCGTAGGTGATGCCGATACTCGGCGTATCACCGAACAGCGTGACGAAGCGCTTGAGGAGGCCGAGGAAACCATCGAATTCATAGAAACTCCAGAAACCACTTCCGTGAAAAATGAGCGTATCGATGATAGGGGGCGTCAAGATGACGAGAAAGCCGAAGAGGAGGACGTTCGATGCTTGGGCGAGATTGACATTGCCGGCCCAGCGGACGAGGAAGACCAAAAGGAAAAAAGCGCACAGGAAAAAAAGGAAGGTGTGCGTGAATTCGAAGAAAAAATAAAAGAAGGTATGGTTACCGAACAGCCCGAGCGAGTTCTCGACGAGCAGGCGGGTAAATATCAGTGCGAAAAAACTGGCCACGAATGTCGCGAGCGTGAGCGGAGCATTTTCCAGCGACTGGGTAACCCGGAGGAAGAAGCGTTTCATATAGGCTTATTTTATCACATATCGTCTGAGAATGGAGAGAGCGGGGAAACTGTGATAAACTGAAGGAGAAAAGGATAAGTGATGCAGGATAAGAGATAATTGATAGGGGATAAAAACGAGATAATTCTTGTTTTTTTGTCCTCCGTTCTTACTTATCCTGTATCAATTATCATGCATCCATTATCTTCTTCCGCTATGCGTTTTTGGGAAAAGGGTCTCAATCCGGAGCAGTTGCGCGCGGTTCTCACGACGGAAGGGCCGGTTTTGATATTGGCCGGGGCCGGCTCGGGCAAGACCAAGACGCTCACCCATCGCATCGCCTACCTCATCGATGAGAAAAAAGTGGTGCCGGACAATATTCTGGCGGTGACCTTTACCAACAAAGCGGCCGGAGAAATGCGCGAACGGGTAGAGCGGCTCTTGTCGCAGAGCGAGGCGGCGGAGTACGGCGGTCTCAAGCTTCCGCAGTACATCGGGACATTCCATAATATCTGCTCGCGTATCTTGCGGCGCGAGATCGAAGCGCTCGGCTATGAGAAGCGCTTCAATATCCTCGACAGCCAGGATCAGGAGGCGCTGGTGAAAAAAGCCATGAAAGAACTGGAGATCAATCCGGATCAGGTGAAGCCGCGCGCTCTTTTGGAAGCGATTTCCCGGGCCAAAAACGCTTTCATCGATGAGGAGCAGTTTGCGCTACAGGCTCAGAACTATTACGAAGAAATCGTAGCGAAAGTATATGCCCGGTATCAAAAGGAGCTGCGGGCGCAAAACGCGCTCGATTTCGATGATCTCATCCGCCTCACGGTGAAGCTCTTTCAGGAGCATCCGAAGGTGCTTGGGAAATATCAGGATATGTTTCGCTATATCATGGTGGACGAGTATCAGGACACCAATTATCCGCAGTATCTGCTCGTCTATCTTTTGGCGAAAAAACACAATAATATTTTTGTCATCGGCGATGATTACCAGTCGATCTATGGCTGGCGCCAGGCGGATATCCAAAACATCCTCAATTTCGAGAAAGACTATGCCGAGGCCGCGGTCATCACGCTCGATCGCAACTACCGATCGACGCAGATCATTCTCGATGCGGCGGACGGCATCATTTCCAAAAATCAGAACCAGCGCCACAAAAAATTGTGGACGGAGATGCCGGCGGGCGAACCGATCACGCTCGTGCCGGCCGAAGATGAAGAAGCCGAGGCGCGCTACGTCGCGGAAACGATCAAGCGGGAGCATGCGGCCGGCCGACCCTTCAATCATTTCGCCGTACTCTACCGAACCAATGCTCAGTCGCGCATCATCGAAGAGCTGTTCTTGCGTCATTCCATCAATTATCGCGTCGTCGGCGGATTGAAATTCTATCAGCGCAAAGAAATCAAGGATATGATCGCCTATGTGCGGCTCTTGGAAAATCCGCGCGATGCCCAGGCGCTCGAGCGGATCGGGAATGAGCCCAAGCGGGGACTCGGCAAGGCGACCCTCGAAAGATGGATCGGATTCAGTCGAGAAAACGAGCAAATCCTTTTCGATGCCGGGTACCAGCTGACTCCCGAAGGGAGCGGGCTCAAGGAATCGAAAATCAAAGCCATTAAGGAGTTCGTGGATATATTCCTCTCCTTGCGCTCTGAAATCGAGGCGCGCGCCGATATGCGTTTTCCGGAACTTCTGGATACCATCGCGAAAAAGAGCGGCTACTTTGCGAGCCTTATGGATGGGACAACGGAGGGCGAAGTGCGCCAGGAAAATGTGGCCGAGCTGTTATCGGTGGCTCAGAAATACAGCGATATGCCCCTGGATGAGGCGCTCCGCCACTTTCTTGAGGAAGTGTCGCTCTCTTCGGATACGGACGAAATCAATGAGAAGAGCGAAGCGGTTCATGTGATGACGCTCCATAGTTCCAAGGGCCTGGAGTTTCCCTGCGTGTTTATTGCGGGGCTGGAAGAAGGCATTTTCCCGCATTCGCGGAGCGCCCTCTCGCCGAGCGACCTGGAAGAAGAGCGTCGGCTCATGTATGTCGGCCTGACGCGCGCCAAAGAAAAAGTCTATCTCCTCTATACGGAGCAGCGGACGATTTTCGGCGCGACGCAGGTCAATCCGCCCTCGCGGTTTCTCCAGGAAATTCCCGATCATCTCGTTGATGAAGCCGCGCGCGTGTCATCGGGGATGCTCGGGAGGCGTCATTTTCAGAAATCGCGCAACCCTATTACGCGCGGTAACAGGGTAAATTATTTTCCGGCGGTGTCAAAAAAGCAGAGCGCCTTCGCGGCGACAGCCAAAAGTATATCCCAAGAAAAGAGCGGAGAATTCGATGTGCACGAGAAGCCGCTTATTGCGGATGATGTGAGACCAGGCGATATGGTGGAACATCCGCAATTCGGATCCGGCCTGGTCATTTCTATCCAAGGGTTGCTGGCCACCATCGCTTTCAAGCGCTCTGGCGTCAAAAAAATGATGCTCGGTGTCGCTCCTCTGAGAAGAGGATAATTGATAAGGGATATGAGAGAGGATAAGTGATGCATGATGAGTGATGCGGAAGAGGATACATGATGAGTGATAAGAGATGAAAAAAATTAAGAACAAGAAAAAACGAGGCAGTCCTTGTTTTTATCACTTATCTCTTATCCTGTATCTATTATCATTTCCCCCGCTTCCTCTTCGCATGAAAGGAGCGGTGAATTTCCTTGAGCCGTTCGTCGGTGATGTGGGTATAGATCTGCGTGGTGGTGATGGAGGCATGGCCGAGCATCGACTGGACTGAGCGGATATCGGCGCCATTGACGAGGAGATCGGTGGCGAAACTGTGGCGGAGCGTGTGGGGATGGACATCTTTGCCGATGCCGGCTTTTTTGGCATAGTATTTCACCAGCCGCTGGATGCTTCTTGGCGTGAGCCGCCCGGTATGGCGAGCCTCGCCAGAGGCGGGCCGCTGATCTTCACGTTTGGCGTTTTTGGCATTGACGAGGCCTTTTTTTCCGTAGGCGACAAAGAGGGCGGGATCGACATCGGTGCGTTTATCGAGATAGTTTTTTAAGGCCACTTTGGCGGTGGGGGAGATAAAGACGATGCGCAGCTTGCTTCCTTTGCCGCGGACGCTGAATTCTTCCTTATCGAGGTTGAGATGGTAGCGGTCGAGACTGGTCAGTTCGGAAACGCGCAGTCCGGAAGAAAACAAGAGTTCCAGGATGGCTTTGTCGCGGAGGGACTTGAGGCTTTGGCCCACGGCTGCCTCCATCAATTGCTCTACCTCCGCGAGTTCGAGAAAGTCAACTTGGCGGTCGGGGGTTTTTCCGATCTCGATCTTTTCGGCAGCCAGCGTCAGAATATCTTGCTTGGCCAGGTATTTGAGAAAGGCGCGCAGGACGATCGCCTGGTAAGCCTGGGTATTCTTTTTGAGCGTACCGCCGCGCCCGTTTCCCTTGCGGTTGAGATAGATCCGGTACTCCCGGACTTTTTCAGCCGTAATATCTTCAGGGACATGGAGGTTGCCCCAAGTAAAAAAGGCTTCAAGCGTGCGACCATAGCTTTCAATAGTGCGGGGCGACCGGTTCATCTCGACTTCGAGATGATCAAGGAAACGTTTTGTGTGTTCTTGGAGGGGAGTCATAGGTATTCACCCCGTTAGAGAAAAGTCGCTGCAAGCGACTGAAGTCGCGCCCAAGGCGCAGCGTTCTCTAACGGAGTTTACGTTATGCGACATTGGAAGTATACCATATTACGAAGAAGAATTATGAATTATGAATCAGGAATTATGAATTACCCACCCCGCTCATTTTTTGGAAATACAAGGGTGGGGAGAGACCCCAAAAGCATGTATTGTACCGGAAAGAATTAGGAAAGCTTCATTTGAGGGAAGAAATTACTTTGTGCACATAAAAAACGCCTTGGATAAGCCATTATATTGAGTAATGTACCCTTTTCCCTTTGACTTCAGTACAGGGACAGGTTATACTGAATTTTGTAAAAATTAGGGTAAATTTTCAATGGACGTCTCCTGCTGGTTCTTCCAGCGGAGCCGTATCTAGAGGTTTTATCAATTGAAAGGCGAGAGTCCTATCCGTACGGAATCCATAGTTTCTTTCCTCAAGATTTGCTTCATGGCGGGGCAAAGACGCCTCCGGTCTTTGTTCGCGCGCGCCTCTGAAACAGAGGAAAAAAAGAACAGACAGACTCGTCTTCGGGATCTGCACACCCATATCCATCATCTTCAGACGCGTCTTATCCAGTTTATCAAGGAAATATCCGGGTACCGGGTCGTGCGGGTTTTCCGCAACTATTCAGCCTTTTCTATCGTGGCTTCGAGCGCCCTCCTCGTCTCAGCGAGTAATTTTACTCAGGGCAAAGACTCGAATAGCCTGCTATTCGGTTATGTCAGCGGCGCTACGGCGAGCGAGGCGACCCTTTCTTCCAAGCACCGCATCGCCGCCCAAACGAGCAAAAAAGAGAATCTTTCGCTGGTTCCGTTGGCAAACACCGGTATCGGTGGCGACCCGACCGAGAAAGATGAGACGTCTCTTTTGGACATAGAGGGGCGGACCCTGGGAAATCAGGTGATGCTTTCTTCGCAGATGAGCGCCATTGCCAAGGATCCGGAAGAAGACGGCGGGGTGAAGATTTACACGGTAGAGCAAGGCGATACGGTGAGCGGCATTGCCGCCAAAAACAGTATCACGGTCAACACCATTTTGTGGGCCAATGATATGGACAATGTGGACCAGATCAAGCCGGGCGATCAACTTTTTATTCTGCCTGTGGCCGGTCTTTCGTATGCCGTGAAGTCGGGCGACACCATCGATACCATCGCGGCGAAGTTCAAAGCGGAAAAAGACAAGATTATCGCGTTCAATGAATTGCCGGCCAATGGCGAGATTGAAGCGGGCGATACCATCATCATCCCGGGCGGGAAAAAGGACGAAGTCGCTCCTTCTAATGCGGCGTCTGGCAGCACTCTGGAGCGGCGGCAGTACGCGACCTCTGCAGGCGGTACGGCTGCGGATATCTCTTCCGGTTTTCGCAAGCTTGATGGCAAGGCAGGCACTGGACACCGGTTTCCGTACGGCTACTGCACCTGGTACGTGGCGCAGAAGCGCTATGTACCGTGGAGCGGCAATGCCGGCACCTGGCTCTATAAGGCCAAGGCGCTCGGGTACAGGACTGGCCGCGCTCCGGCGGTCGGAGCGATCGTCGTGACGACGGAAAATCGCTACTATGGGCACGTGGCGATCGTGGAAAAAGTGAGCGGCGGCAACATCACGGTCAGCGAGATGAATTATATTGGCTGGGCCAAAACCGATCGGCGCGTCCTCTCCGCCACGAGCCGCGTCATCAAGGGGTATATTTACTAGCTTTCTCGCCTCGCTGAAGCTCGGGCGAAGCGGGTAACCTCGTCAGCTTCACTAGCTTCTTTAGAAAAAACAGGCTCGATCTGTCAATCGGAAACAGCCTGTTTTCGTTTGCGGTTCGGATAATTTAGCTCGGGGGGTAGAAGATAAGTGGTGAAGGATAAGTGATAAAAATTTTTACCCTAGCATATTACTTTTCTTGCAATTGCAAGAAAAGTAATATCATGGAATAATGAGAAGAACAGTGGTAGGAGGGCGGTGGGTTGTTGCAGTATTATGAACATAAGGCGTAATCAAATATGAAAAATATACGAAAAATAAAAAACAGCCGAAAAGAAGAGAGGTTTGGATATGGATTAGGGAAAAAATTCGAGGATTTCATATTTTCTGATAGTCCATCGGCGACAGCGACAAAATTTCTCCTCACGTTTATTGCGATTGGAGGAGTTTCTGTTGTAGGGGCATCGCTCCCAGGTCTTATAAAGGCCATAGGCTTTTTTAGCGGAAAGCGAAAGAGGCATATATATCCGAAAAAGAAGATTGCGAATTCACTGGCCTATCTGAAGAGAGAACGGCTTATCGAGATTATCGAAGAAAAAAATGGGAAAATGTTAGTGAGATTGACCAATAAAGGGAAGAAGCGGCTGGCAGAGTATTCCATAGACATGGTGGAAATCAAGAAGCCGGAAAAATGGGATGGGAAATGGCGAGTGTTGATGTTTGACATCCCAGCGCATCCGAAAAAGTATCACTATGCTCGCGAGACTTTGCGAAATAAGATCAAAGAGATCGGTTTCTTTCAAATTCAGAAAAGCGTGTGGGCCTATCCGTATGAATGCGAAGATGAGCTGCTCTTTATTGCAGAGGTGTTCAAGGTTCAGCAATACATAGAGATCCTTACGGTAGAAAGGTTCTTGCATGAGAAAAGAGTACGGGAGAAGTTCTTCCTGCTTTAAACGAAACAACCAACGATGAATAGTACTTTTCTTGCAATTGCAAGAAAAGTACTATGACGGGGTGCTTGGAGGAGATTGTTTTGGAGATTGGCGCGAGATGTTTGAGGGTGTTGAGGTGTATTTTCTTTTCTATTTTTTAGTTTTTTTACGGCTTGTCCCGTACAACTTTTTTCTGAGATAGTGAAAGAGAACGATAAGATGTAAGCCAGCTTCGACGTCTAGGCGGTTCGGAGGCGGATAAGTCACAAGCGGCAGAAAAGATATCGGTATTTTTGAGTTATATGAGGCCTACCAAAGACATTTATTACCCGAGCGTAGTACTTTTCTTGCAATTGCAAGAAAAGTAATATCGATTTAAGAAAAGCAACGTAAGCTAGTCTCGACGGCGAGGCGGGCTGGAAGGCAGTAGAGCCTCTTTTAGAAGTAATTTTGTACTAGCGTAAACGTATTTTACGGGGTATACTATCAGCAGATAATCTCTTCTCTACGAATGTCCGGGAGTAGTATGTTTTTCACGGATAAAAAAAGAAAAAAAAATCTGATTTTTTCGCTATTGGCGCTGACTTTTTTTTGCGGCGTTATTTTTCTTGCGCAGACACACGCTGTATATGCCGGTGTCGGAGACGTTGCTATGAATGTCTTTGCCTATCCCTTTAAGGTGCTTTTGTATGCCGTTTTTGTTTTTTTGGGATGGATAGTTTCTGTGGCGGTGACGCTGTTCGGCTGGTATATAGATCCATCTATGATGGGCCTTCTCAATAGGCAGAGCGTCTATGAGATGTGGCAGTTTGTGCGTGATTTTTTCAATCTGTTTTTCATTCTTACCCTGCTCTACGTTGCTTTCAAGATAGTCTTTCAAATTGATAAGGATTACAAGAAGATGCTCCTCAGTTTGCTACTAGCCGCTCTTTATATCAATTTCAGTTTTCCGGTCACGCGCGCGCTTATCGATATGACCAATGTGCCGATGTATTTTTTTGCCAATCAGATGCTCACTGATCCGAGTAAGCCAAGCGAATCATTTGGGACCGCTTTGCGCGCCTCGCAACTTAAAGAGATTCTGATACCGGATACTCAGTCTCTAACGGATACGCCTATGTCGCGCCTCTTGGGCTCAGTTGTTTTTCTCTTCCTTTTCGCTGTCACACTTCTCGTTCTGGCTATTCTCTTCGCCAACCGTGTGATTATTTTGCTTATCTTACTCATATTCTCGCCCATCGGTTTTGCCGCCTTTGTGTTTCCCGGGATGGGTGATTGGTCTAAAAAATGGTGGGAGCATTTCTGGAAGAACGCCATCTTCGGTCCGGCGGCGATGCTGGGGCTTCTTATTTCCACGAGATTTTTTGCTGAAATAAGTAAAGACCAAACTTTGACAAGCGTAAAAAATATTGC